>Ga0164290_1000499_pt1 | contig 120857 bp, 100 predicted proteins | sample Micstemetagenome_FD_108782 | JGI IMG/M metagenome (GOLD analysis project Ga0164290, IMG submission 108782) | Contaminated culture microbial community from soil near Moab, Utah, USA - Microcoleus steenstrupii SON62 (Illumina Assembly) | ecosystem: Environmental > Terrestrial > Soil > Soil crust...
GGCAGAACCACGTAGACAATGTCGATGTCCGGATTATCGGCGATCCGGTCGAAGGTCTTGTAATTGTAGACGTTTTTGTCGGGGATGTTGTATTTCTTTTTCCATTTTTCGGCCTTCTCCGGCGTTCCGGTCACGATTCCGGCCAGCCGACACAGCTTCGTTTCCTCCAGCGCCGGCGCCAGTTCTTCTTCGCTGTATTTACCCAACCCCACGAGGGCGATGCCGAGCTTACGGTCCCCCGAAGCGTCGGAAGCCTGCTTTTTTTCGGAGGGCTGGCTCTGTCCGCCACTGCCCCCACCGCCGCAGGCCGAAAGCAGGGAAAGACTGGGGACAAACAGGGCTGAAGCACCGGCGAAGCGAAGAAAATCCCGGCGAATGAGCCGCCGGTCAGGGAGGTAAAGCGTTGGGCGTGCCATACGAATGAGTCAATGGTGTGGTATTGTAGGGGTAACGGTCGGCGGGTTCAGATGTTTCGAATCGTAAAAATTGCTTTTGACTGACCCGATCACCGACCAGGGCGCTGATCAACAACCGTTTACTCAATCCGGGTAGCCCTTTCGCGCTAAAGTTTCTAACTTGACGTTAGGCAGCTATCACTTAATCCCCTGACCATGAAAACGAAGCGCTTTACCTGGATCAGTTTACTGCTATTGGGTGGTTTGTCGGTGGGCTGTCAGCAGCAGCCGGAAGCCGTGCCGAATCCGGTGAATCTCGTCTACGAGAAAACCCCGTTCCAGCGGGTGCCCGATCTGGAGAAGGGGGATTCGGAGCTGTCCTACCGGAGTACGGTCGTTGTCGATGCTTCCACGAATACCAAGCTGGGTCAAACCGTTTTTAACGATGATGTGACCATCAACCTGGCTTCGTTACGCCCGGTCATCGAAGCGTTTATGAAAGCCAATCCGGACCACTCCCTGTATGTTCGGCTGGAGGTTCGGGAACCCGTTGCCGACGCCCGGGCGGGCCAGCCACTGCGCGTGGGGCCTGTGCGGGACTTCCGGTTAGGCGGGGAAGGCTCAGCGGTTGGGGGCGTTGCCATCAGCGCACAAGGGGGGATAAATTCGTGAGGCGTTTGTTGCTGAAATGGGTAAGCACCCGATGGACGTCGTAGCGTCCCGGCTCCGCGTTCGTACGCAGCCGTACGTGCTGATGCTGTCGGTTTACGACTTCGATCGGTTTAGGGCCGATCTTCCCTCCGCCGGTGCCGCTTTTGACGCGGCGACCGCTCCGACCTACGCCCAGGGCGGCTCCCGCCTTGCCTACCGCGGCTGGCAACTTCAGTAGGGAACGTTCCAGGCTCCGGGCGAGTACCAGCCGCCGATGAAATCGCCTGACGAAATCTTTGCAGGCCTCCTGGGCGGTGGAACAAAAGTTTGAGTTCCAATTATCTTTTGCTGGCTGCGGTGGGCGTTGTTGGCTTCGGTGTGGCGGGGCTGGGCATCAGGAACCTGCGATCGGGCGAATAACTGGGTAATAAAATTGACCAGGTTTTGAGCTTGTCTTCCTATCTTCGTAGGCAAGATCCACTCCCGGTTAGTCCGCATGTCCAGCACACCTAAATCAGCAGACCCCTCCCTAGGGCCTGCCAACGGCCTTCCTGCCCCAGCGACCCATCTTGCGCCACCTTCAGTCGTTGACCAGCTCGATCCCGAACAACTGACCCGGGCACTCGAAGCGCTGCGCCAGCGTGAGCAGCGGCAGGCGTATCTGCTCAAACTCAGCGATGCCCTGCGGCCCCTGGCCGATCCGGTGGCCGTACAGTACAAGGCGGCCTGCGTACTGGGCGAATTCCTGGGGTCCAACCGGGTCGGTTATGCCGAAACCCAGCCGGATCGTGCCATGGTGGCCGTGACCCGAAATTATACCCGGGACGTACCAGGAATTGAAGGCGTCTACCGCTACCAGGACTACGGGCCCGACCTGCTCCGGCGGATGGAGGCCGGTGAAACCGTCGTGCGCTCCGACATCGCCGGCGATCCCAGCCTGACGGAGGCCGAAAAAGAGGCCCATGCGGTGCTTGGACTGGGGGCTACCGTGAACGTGCCGCTGGTGAAGGAAGGGCGGCTGATGGCCATTCTGTTTGTGCATTTTAAGCAGGCGCATGCCTTCTCCGCCGAAGAGGTAGCCCTGGCCGAAGAAACGGCCGAGCGCACCTGGGCCTCCGTGGAACGGGCCCGCTCCGAGGATGCGCTGCGCAAGAGCGAAGAGCGGTTTCGCCGCCTGGCCGACGCCCTGCCGCTGGCGGTCTGGGTCACCGATATCCAGGGCAATACGGAGTTTCTGAACAAATGGTGGACCGAATACAGCGGTATTGCCTACGAACCGACGACCGCCTGGAACATAGCGGCGGAAATTGTCCATCCGGACGATGCTTCGGCGCTGACAGCCGCCTTCCTGAATGCGCTGGAAACCGGTACGAATTTCGAAGTCGAGCAACGGAACCGTTCGGCATCCGGGGAGTACCGGTGGTTTTTAAACAAGGGCGTACCGATGCGGGATTCGCAGACCGGCGAGATCACCCAATGGGTGGGGGCCGGGGTGGATGTACACGACCGCAAACTGGCCGATGAAGCGCTGCGCCAGAGCGAGGAAAAATACCGGACCCTGGCGACCCGGCTCGATGAGCAGGTGCGGTTGCGAACCCGCCAGCTGGAGCAGTCGGTGGAAGACCTGCGCCGGTCGAACCATAACCTGCAGCAGTTTGCCTACGTGGCCAGCCACGATCTGCAGGAACCCCTGCGCAAGATCCAGCAGTTTGGGGATCTTCTCAAAGAGCTGTACCGGGACCAGCAGGGTGAAGGCGTCGGGTACCTGGAGCGCATGCAGGCCGCCGCCCAGCGCATGTCGGTTCTGATTCGCGACCTGCTGGCCTTTTCGCGCATCGACACCAAACAGGCCGACAGCGAGCGGGTGCCCCTGGGCACGTTGCTGGTGGATGCCCTGACCGACCTGGAGCTGGTCGTGGCCGAAACCGGGGCGGAAGTGCGGGCAGAACCCCTGCCGACGGTGCGCGGTGATCGGCTGCAGCTGGGTCAGTTGTTCAGCAACCTGCTGTCGAATGCCCTGAAATTCCGCCGCGAAAAGGTCGCTCCCATCATCACCGTCACCGCGCGCCGGGTAGAAGCGGGGACCTTACCCCCCGGCCTGCGGGTGAGCCGCGAGGCGGAGGCGTTCCACCTGATCGAGGTCGCCGATAACGGCATCGGCTTTGAGGAACAATACGCCGATCGGATTTTCCAGGTTTTTCAGCGCCTGCACGGGAGACAGGAGTACGCCGGCACGGGGATCGGGCTGGCCATCTGCGCCAAGGTGGTGGCCAACCATGGCGGTGCCATCACCGCCCACAGCAGGCCGGGCGAGGGGGCGGTCTTCCGCGTGTATCTGCCGGTATAAGCGGTCCGGCGCCCTCAGCTCGGCAAACTTACCGGCCGGGAACCTTCGGCGGGCAGGTACACGGTGAACGTGGCCCCGGCTCCGTCCTGGCTTTCGACCCGGATCGCTCCCTGGTGATGTTCCACTACTTTTTTGACGATGGCCAGACCGATGCCCGTGCCGCTGTAGGCGCTGGACCGGCCGTGCAGCCGCTGAAAGGCCCCAAAGATGCGTTCACCGTACCGCTGGCTGTCAAAACCAATGCCGTTGTCGGTGACGGAGATGGCCCAGTACGGATGGGTACCTTCCCGGAGCCGCCATCCCGGCGGTAATTCCTGCGCAGCTACCGACCGGCAATCTACCCGCACCCGTGGTGGGTCTTCGGGTCGGATAAACTTCAGCGCGTTGGACAGGAGATTCTGAATCAGTTGCCGGAGCTGCAGCCCGTCGCCCCAGACCGTGGGCAGGTCGGTAACCTCCACCCGGGCCTGCTGGGTGCTGACAACGGCGTCCAAATCGGCCAGCACTTCGGCCACCAGCGGACCCAGCGCCACCGGGCCAAAAGGACGCTGCTGGGTCGTCAGCCGCGAGAAGGTCAGCAGGTCGCGGATGAGGTTGCTCATCCGTTCGGTCGCCGTCTGCATCCGCCGGACCATATCCTGGCCCTCCGGGGGCAAATCAGTACTGAACTGGTCGAGGAGCATGGCCCCAAACGACATAATTTTCCGCAGGGGCTCCTGCAGGTCGTGGCTGGCCACGTAGGCGAAGCTTTGCAGGTTTTCGTTCGACTGGCTCAGGGCCGTGTTGGCGGCCTCCAGCCGCTGTAGGGCATTATGTTCGGCGGTTTTATCCTGTACGGTCAGGACCAGGCCGTCGCCCCGCCGGACGGCCGTGTAGGCGAACCAGCCGCTGCCGCTGGGGTAGCGGAAAGGCCCTTCCCACCGCCATGGCTCCCCGGTTTCGATGACGCGGCGGTAATGCTCAAAAATGCCCAGCTGCTCCACCTCGGGGAAAAACGCCTTCATCGTCTGGCCCAGGAGCAGCTCGTCGGCCCGCCCCACCCGTTGCCGGTTGACTTCGTTCTGCAGAATGTACCGAAGGTCGACCAGCCGGCCCGAGTCGTCGCGGATGGCGTCGAAACCGACGATGCCGTTGGGGGAGCCGTCGAGTACCGACCGGATGAGTTCGGCCTGGCGGGTCTGTTCCAGCTCAGCCTGCTTGAGGGCCGTAACATCCGTGTAGGTCAGCAGGATACCCTGGCCGAGGCGGGCAAAAGTCCCGTTGAACCAGCCTTCGCCCGCGTACCGGAAGGTATAGTGGGTCGTCTCGCCCGTTTCCGCGCAGCGTCGGGCCTGCTCGAACCATGAGCTGTTGCGCATCTGCGGCAGCATGGTAAAGGCCGTACTCCCCACGACGGCCTCGGCCGGGCGTCCCAGAAGCTGGTTGTTATAGGCGTTGGACAGGACGTAGCGAAAGTCTTCCACCTGCCCGCGGGCGTCGCGCAGGATGTCGAACAGCACCAGCCCGGCCTGGGTATTGTCCAGGATGGTCTGGACCAGGGCCGCCTGCTCCTCCAGCCGTTGCTGCGCGGTTTTAAGATCGTTAACGACCTGGTAGCTGAGGATCAGGCGATCCTCGCCCAGCCGGACGATCTGATTAAGCGTGTAATTGTCGTACCCCTTACCGCGGTAATGAAGCTCAAAATGCTGCGGTTCGCCGGTCCTGAATGCCTTCTGGCAGGCTTCCCAATAAGCCGAGTGCTCGATATCGGGGAATAGCGTCAGTAGGGAGTTCTGCTGATAAGTCTCCCGGCTCAGGCCCGAATCCCGGAGAACCTGGTCGGCCATAAACTCGTGGTGCAGGTCGAGGAGTGCCCCGGATTCGTCCCGAACCACCCGGAAGACCGTCAGACCGTGTTTAACCGAGCGCAGGACCGCCTGGAACGTATCGGCCTGGTAGGCCAGTTGCTGCTGCACTTGTTTTCGGTCCGTAATGTCAAGCACCGTCAGCAGAACCCCGTCGTTGAAAGGTTCGATCCCCACCCGGAACCAGGCGTCGAGGCCGTCGTAGGGATAGAAAATTTCGGTTTCCTCGGCCTTCCGGGATTGGGTAACCCGCGCCAGCTGGGTCAGCAGGCCCGCCTTTTCGTAGGCGGGGAAATACCGGCTGAACCGCTTCCCGACCATCGCCTCGGCGGCCTGCCGGGCCAGTTGCGCACCTACCCGGTTGGTGGCCACCACCTGAAAATCGGTAATGGCACCGGCCGGATCCCGGAGGGCCTGCAGGGCAAACTGCCCGTTGATGGAGGCGTTGAAGATGCTTGCCAGCAGTTCGGCCTGCCGCTGAATCTGCAACTGGGATTGCTTGATGAGGGTAAAATCAGAAATCGTAACCATGAGCTGGTCCTGCACCCGCTGGGCCCGGATGTTGATCCACAGGTCGTGGTTATCCCCCTGGTAATGCTGGTCGAACTGCCGGGGTTCCCCGGTCTCAAAAACCTGCCGGTAGATGGCAAAATTACCGTTTTCGTAATAAGCGGGGAACCATCGGCCCACGCGCTCGCCAAGTAGGATCGCCGGCGTTTGCCCGACATAATTGGCCACGGTTGTATTGACCAGATCATACCGGAAATCAATCAGTTCGCCCGACGCATCGTAGTAGGGGGAAAGCAGGTTAATGCCCGACTGCACCGAGTCAATGATGTGCTGCAGCAACTGGTTGGTCCGCTGCAGGCGGCCTTCATTGCCTTTCAGAAGAGGCAGCTTTCGGGCGATGACCGGTTTGAGGCCTTCGGGCTGAAGCAGCTCCGCCGACCCATTGACTGCATAAGCCGGCCCGGCCGCCGGTGCCCCGTAAAGGCTCAGGTCGACCAGGTTGACAATGACCCCATCGCCCTGCCGGCGGGCGGAGCAGGCCCAGCGGTTCAGGCCCTGGGGGGTCAGCGATTCGGTTGCCCAGTGATCGTCCTGGCCGGTCTCCACGACCTGCCGGAGGCGGGCAAATAAGGCCTGGTCCCCGTAAGTGGGCACCAAGCTCAGCAAGGTCTGCGACTGCAACTGCTCCTGACTCAGACCCGTCTGCCGCCGAAAGGCCTCGTTGGCCAGCTGGAGGCGAAAATCCAGCAGCAGGCCGGTTTGCGGATCCCGGATGGCCCGGGCTGCGTACACGCCGAAGGGGGCATTTTCCAGAATTAACCCAAACAGGTCAGGGGTAGATTCCTCGGTAGAAAGAAGCGACATAACACCTGGTCAGGCAAGCAAGGGTTCGACGTAGGGAAAACCAGAATGCCCCTCGGCTGAGGTGGGCTACAGGCATGGCGGCAAAACTACTATTTTTCGGAAAGGTTACCAGTTAGTGACTCATAAGCTGATTTACTGGGCAGCGCTGCCTAAAGCTGAGTGCGATCCCGCGAATGGGCGCGCTCCGGCGGGAGGGTATCGCAAACCTGCTGCTCCTGCATTAATTTGCATTCGATTGGAAAAAGTGCCCTAAGATAATCGCAACCCCGTAACCACCAAGGCCGATGCGGAAGCCTACCTTCGCGTTCTGGGTCGTTTATTTAAAGACGATCAGTTTGTTTTTTGGCCTGATGGGCCTGGGCTGGCTGCTGATGGGCTCTTTTGATCCCCTGGGCGTGTATGACCGGGCCTTTGCTCAGGCGTTCTGGGGCCGGGAGGAACTGCCGGCGGCGGCTAAAGAGGCCTTCGGCTTTGCCGTAGGACCGCTGGGGGCCACCACCTTCGGCTATTTCCTGCTCCAGTATTTTATCGCCACCCATGCCTACGCCAGCAGGCAGCGTTGGGGTTATCAGGCCATTGTCACGGCCTTTCTGGGCTGGTTCCTGACCGATACCCTCTTCAGCCTGGCCAGGGGGGCGTACTTCAACGTCTGGTTTGCCAATCTGCCCTGCCTGCTGCTGATGCTTCCGATCTTCTTTACAAACCGGTATTTCAGGGAAGGCTAGGCGCTGGTTCGGACTTTTTTGGGGCTGGTGCAACTTTAGCCGTTGGGCCAGCATCCTCAGGCTGAAGCCGGTACGCTCCGGTTTCCGACCTCCGGCTTTTATGACTACGCTACCCGCCCAGCGGCTCTACTATCTCGACTGGATCCGCGTTCTCGCTTTCCTGCTGCTTATTTTCTTCCACAGCGCCATGCCCTTCGTGCGCTTCGGCTGGGAGATCAAAAACGCGGAGCATTCGGTCTTCCTCGACCGGCTCATTATCTGGCTGCACCAGTGGCGGCTTCCGCTGCTGTTCTTTATCTCGGGCGCAGGCGTCAGCTTTTCGCTCCGGAAACGGTCGGTCCTAGCCTTTTTCGGCGAGCGCGTCATCCGGCTGTTTCTGCCGTTGCTGTTCGCCATGTTTTTCACCATTCCGCTGCAGGTGTATTTCGAGCAGCTGCAGAAAGGACAGATCGAGCCGGGTTACCCCAGCTTTTACCCGACGGTCTGGGAAATGGTACCTTACCCGGACGGGACGCTGACCTGGAGCCATATGTGGTTCGTGGTCTACCTCTTCGCCTTTACAATCCTGCTGCTGCCCCTGTTTGCCTTTTTCAAGATTCCGGCCGTCCAGCGGGGCTGGCAGCGGGTTAACGGCCTTTTCCGCTCGCCCCTGGCCCACCTGGCGCTGGCCCTGCCGTTTATCGGTTTCTTTTTTGCCCAGTACATCCGCTGGCCGGAGCAGCAGAGCCTGCTCGACGACTGGTTTCTCTTCAACACCTCCCTGACGTTCTACGCCCTGGGCTTCCTGCTGGCCGGTCTGCCTGATTTCTGGCGCGTCTGCGAAGCCTACCGAAAGGTGTTTCTGGCCCTGGCTGTCGCCTGCGCGCTGGTGCTGTTCCAGCAGTTTTACTGGAACATCGACCTGCCGAAACAGCAGAACGAACGGCTCTACCTCTATGGCTTCGTCAACGGCCTGCACATCTGGACCATCATCCTTTCGGCCATCGGGTTCGCCCGCCGTTACCTGAACCATTCCAGCCCGCTGCTGGCTTACCTGACTCCGGCGGTTTATCCCTTCTACATCCTGCACCAGACGGTGATCGTGGCGGCCGGGTACTACTTCGTCCAGTGGAACCTGCCCATCGCCATAAAGCTGCTGCTGCTGATCGTGACCTGCTTTCTGGTTATTGGGAGCCTTTACGAGTTCTTCATCCGCCGCTTCTGGCTCACGCGGTTGCTGTACGGGTTGAAGGTGAGGAAGCGGAAGGAGGTGCTGGAGACGTCGGAAGTTGTTAATTAAGAATGAATAATGAAGAATGAACAATGAAGCTCCGCCAGTCCGTAGTCATTGGCGGAGCTTCATTATTCATTAAAAAAATCCCTCATTTTTTCACCGAAACCCGTCCTTCCATCGAGTGGTGGAGCGAAAGGGTGTCGGCGGGTTGTTCCTTCAGGCGCGAATCGGCCTTTTCCCCGATGGGGCCTTTGCCGATGGTGATCCCGCCGTCGACTTCGTAGACCGCCCCCGTCACGAAAGAGGCTTCGTCCGAGGCCAGAAAGAGGTAGACATTGGCCACTTCCTCGGGCGTGCCAAGCCGGCCCAGGGGTGTAGCCTGGGTGTTGGTCTTTTCCATTTCCTTGTCCATCGGCCCTGTCTCGGCATGGGTCCAGGCGGTGTCGATGGGACCGGGGGCAACGATATTGCAGCGGACGCCGTACTGCGCCTGTTCGGCGGCCAGGCCCTTCATAAAGGCGTGGTTGAAGGCTTTTGTCCCGCCATAGGGCGTGTTTTTGGGAATGCCCAGCATGCCGGCTTCGGATCCGGCCGTGACGATGTTACCCCTCGTTTGCTGGAGGTGCGGCAGGGCGGCCTTCGACATCTGGAAGGCCGTCTTGCAGTTGTGCCGCAGCAGGAAGTCGAAAGACTCCTCGGTGAAATCGGTCAGGACGTTCGTTTCCGGAAAGACCCCGGCATTGTTGATTAGGATGTCGAGTTTGCCGTAGGTGCTGACGGCCAGTTCGACGCAGACCCTGGCGATTTCGGCATGCGAGAGGTCGCCTTTGAAGGGCGTCGCGCTGCCGCCATGCTGGTGAATTTCGTTGGCGACCGCATCGACGGGGTCGTCGGGTAGCCCCGCCACGATCACTTTAGCCCCTTCCCGGGCAAATTTCTTACAGATGGCCTCGCCGATGCCGGTCCCTCCGCCGGTGACGATGGCCACTTTCCCTTCCAGACGCTTTTTCACGGTTCGTTCGGTTAACGTGGAGTAATGGTGTGTCAGGAAGTTAACCGGTAGCGTACCCTATGGTTTTGGCAGAATGGGCTGTATCTGTTGAAAAGTAACCGGGTTCGTGGTCGATTCAGCCAAACGGTTATCTTTGTCTGAAGCCGAACCGGCCTGTCAATCCTAAACTTTGCCGAACCCCCATGAACGATGCTACTGCCCAGCCCATCAACCGGCGTGGGTTTATCCGGACCGCCGCCCTGACGGCTGCCTCGGCCGCTGCCCTGCCGAATAGTTTTGCCTATGTCCGCTCGGCCTCCCTGGCGAAGTCGAAACGGGACCTGGTCATGCAGGTGCTCGACGCTTCGGGGAAGCCCAATTACGTGCCGGCGGCATTTTTCCAGCATTTCCCGGCCGGCCAGCATACGGGCGATGCCGCCATCAAGGCGCACCTGGATTATTTCCGGGCGACGGGCATGGACCTGCTGAAAGTGCAGTTCGAGCAGCGGTACCCAAAAACGGTGGACGTGAAAACGCCCGCCGACTGGGCGAAGATCCCGGTCCTGAAAGAAGACTGGTTCGAGCCGACGCTTTACGTGATCCGCGGGCTGGTGAAAGCCGCCAAGCCCGAGGCGCTGGTCATCCCGACCATGTACTCGCACTACCAGATGGCGAACATGGTCGTGCCCAAGGAAACGCTGCTCCGGCACGTGCAGGAAGATCCCGAAGCCGTCAGCCGGGGTATGGAGAACATCGCCCTCTCGATCATGAACTACGTCCGGGCGGCGACCCGGGCCGGGGCCGATGGCTTTTACACCTGCTCCCAGGGCGGCGAGACGAGCGCCGTAGCCGACCGGGCGCTCTTCAACCGGGTGATTAAAAGCTTCGATATGCTGGTGCAGAAGGAAGTGGCCCAGCTGACACCGGTTAACATCCTGCACGTCTGCGATTACGAAGGCGCCTACGGCGAATTCAACGCCCGCTTCGCCGATTATCCCGGCCAGATCGTGAGCGTTCCGCTGGCCGCCGAGGGCAAGCCGCTCTCGCTTCGCCAGGCGGCCGATTTGTTCAAGCGGCCGGTCATGGGCGGACTGGATCGGCACGGGGTGCTATCGACGGGCAGCCCCGCGGAGGTTGTCCGGGCGACGGAGCAGCTGCTCAAGGATGCCCCCTCGCACCTGGTTCTGGGCGCGAACTGCACCGTCCGCCCCGATATTCCGCTGCAGAACCTGCAGGCGGCGATCCAGACCGCGCATCGGTTTCGGGCGTAGGGGGAGGCTGGTTATCGGACGAGCGCAGGCCGGAGCCTAGGTTAAACGAGCTCTGCACGCAATCGGGAGTTGATCAGTAGGGTAGCCTTTTTTTTAGCCCTACTTTTGCCCCTCACCCATTCTGCCGCCTACGCTATGTCCGCACAAGGTCCGATCATATCCGTCGAAGATGATGAAGACGACCAGCATTTGATCCAGACCGTAATTGAAACCTTGCAGTTGTCCAACGAATTACGCTTTTTCCACCACGGTCAGGAGGCGCTGGAGTACCTGTCTACCACGACCGAAAAGCCGCTCCTGATTCTGTGCGACATCAACATGCCGGTCATGAACGGCCTGGAACTGCGCCAGCGGATCAACGAGAACGAATTTCTGCGCCAGAAGTCGATTCCCTTTATCTTTCTGACCACGGCCGCCAGCGAAGAAGTGATCCAGATTGCCTACGAGCAAACGGTACAGGGCTTCTTCCAGAAGGAAAGCAGTTTTGAAGCCTTCAGGGAGCAGGTCCGGTTAATCATCGCCTATTGGAAATACTGCCTTCACCCCAACAGCAATCGGTAGGCCGGGCAATGCAACAACAGCCAAAGTCCCTCTTTTTTATGGGTTAAGCTGGGCTTTCCGGGTCTGGTAATTCTAAGGTTATTCTAAGCTGGCGCCTGCAATCTATCTGTATATTGCACAAGAATAAAACTGTGCTTAACCATGCTGGCGACGGAATTGGCGTACTACGACGCTAACCGGGAGGAGTTGAACAGGCAGTACAACCGTCTGTTTATTGTTATCCATAAAGAAGACGTGGTAGCGTCTTTCCCCAAAATCGAAATGGCCTTCCGCTGGGCGTACGAACGCTATCCGCTGGGCGATTTTCTGGTCAAATACTGTACCCCGGATGATGCGGCCTTCTCGACCTTGATGGCTTCCGCCAGGTACTATGCCAAACCGACACCCGAGGAGAACCCCTGAGGCGGGTCGCTCCCAACGGATACAGGCTCTGGTTTGGGCCGGCTCCTGGGGGCGCAGTTCGCGCAGTTTTGGTCACCTTAGGCGACCGGGAAGTTTGGAGTAGCTCGATAAGAAAAGAACAGCCGGTTTAGGACCGGCTTTCTGCGTTTTGGGGTTTTCTGGTCTACCATCGGATCGTCACTGTCATAAATTTCCAGCGAAGGTGCGTGGAGCCTATGCTTGCTAAGCCCGGTGACAAGCCTTTGTCGACCCGTACGTCGCTTCATTCCTGATACTCCCGGAGCAGGTCTTAACCTGCTGGTGGGGCCGGGCGACGCTTTTCTGATTTTCCGCGCAGTACGTGACGGATTAACCTGGCTACTTTCCCAGATAATAACCGATGCGGCCAAAAAACTAGAGGCGGTTTCCAACCAACGAGCTCCGGCAACTTCCCTAAATCTGGCTATCGATCCTGGCAATGAAGGAGAGTTGAGATCGAATTGGCCTTGCGGGCCGCTAAATGGGGAAGTGAGCTGCCTAACTTCTACTCAGCGGAGGCTCGTGAGGACTTTTGGATTGGCAGAATATAAAGTTCGCATTTTGTATTGTTGATCGTTAAAAATTAGAAGCAAGAAGATGTAAATCGCTGAAATTCAGTTTATTGAAAAGTAAAGACAGCAAGGTATGTTAAGGACAAGCGTTATTTTCTATTCAGGTAATGCATTGCCAAAACTTCGTATATTTAGGAGTATATGGGCAGTCGCGCTTTCTGTAGGCTACTGTTATTTTTTAACTTGTTATTTATCGTAAGTTCTATGCGGTATTGAAGCAGTCCTTCTAGAGCTCAGTAGACTCATCTGCGAATACCGAGGGTTCCGACCATTTTATTTTGTTTCCAAAAACTGCTACTTTGATGTTACTTAAATCGGCGTTGATGCGGAAACTAACCGCTTTCCTTTGTATTTTATTCTGCTTTGTAGAAGGTAAAGCCCAAAAGTCATATTCTCCAATTCAATATAAAAGAGTTGAGGAAGCTGGTAAAGTATGGGGGCACATCAAGTACCTGCACCCGTATATTCAGCAACAATCAATCAACTGGGATTCTGCCTTTGCTTACTCCGTTCCTTTTTTTTTGCAAAGCAAATCCAAAGAAGACTATACTACGCAACTCCGAAAATGGCTTTCATTGCTGGGTGATCCGCAAACCAGGCTCATTTCTTCGAATACTCCATCGACAGGAAAAGATACCAGCTCCTACCCAATTGCAACTTGGAAAGACAGTGTTTTAGTCGTTTCGATCAAGAGCCTCCAAGGGTTTGGCGATTTCAACAAAGTGTTGAATAGACTCGAAGCTCTCATCCCACTGGTAAGCAAAGCGAGAGGTGTTTTATTTGACCTTCGGCCGGTGGATCAAGGAAAGCCAGGCGATTTAGGCTTTGAGGACCTGTTTGCTTATTCCGGCATTGAGCCATATCTAACCGATACCCTGATACAAAAGCCAGCCTTGCGCAAACTCGCTTATACTGGTTTTCCTCCGGAGGATGAACTCTCTGGCTCTCCCTATTATCCTTATTATATAACAAAAACCGGCGCTGTAGTCTACCCAAAGCTGCTTCGTAAATGTCCGGTTGTGTTTCTAGTAAACGAAAACATCCAGTTGCCTTCTATTGCTCTTTCGCTGCAGGCATGCCGCCGGGCAGTCGTTTTGAACGAAGGGGATTTTCTAAATGTAAAGGAAATCTCTTTATCTCATTACTTGCCGGATAGCGTCTTGTTGAAAATCAGGGTTGCGGAAATAATAGATGCAACTGGAGCACCGCTTGAACATTTCCGGAAAATGGAGCCACAGGAGAAAGACAGTAACCAAAACAAAGCACTTTCCCTGCTTAAGAGCTTTAGTCATGCATTTAATGAAGCGAAGCCAACGGGCAACCCGACAAGGGGTAAGCCGAATGCTGCTTCGGTTGATTATCACCCAACCCTTTATCCAAGCGTGGGGTACAGAGCCCTTTCGGCAGCGAAGATTTTTTCAGTGATTGATTATTTTTTTCCGTACAAACAGTTGATGGAGCAGTCATGGGACTCTGTCTATCACCAATTACTGCCGCAGTTCATCCAAGCAAAAGACTCTGCAGCTTATTCGTTGGCAGTGGCAAAAATGTATCGGTTTATACAAGATAACCACGGTATAATAGACGGCCCTTATACTTGGAAAAACCAATTTTACTCCGGATCGTTCTCTCCATCGGTGTATGCGAAAATGGTTCAGGGCAAGTTGGTCGTCTATCAAATCATGAACGACTCTGCGAGTCGAAAGGAGGGCATTGCCGTCGGTGACATCATAGAACAAATCAACGGTGTGCCTGTTGCCAAGCTCCTTGAGACCTTGCGCCATTACCAGGCAGCGTCTACTGGTAATTATCAGGACCTGTTGCTTACCCGCAATATTTTATGTGGTAAAGAGGGCGAGAGTAAGCGGTTGACTATTCGCAAAAGTGACGGCCGGTTGAAGACTGTGAAGGTAACTTGTTCAGCGAGATTTAGTGAAAACTTCCGGCAACGCCAGCGGATGCTAAATCACTGGCCGATCTTTAAGTTAATAGATGCTGTGACCGGTTATGTAGACTTGGGTCGTTTACGAGGAGAAATGATTGACTCCATGCTAACCACTTTCAAATCTACAAAGGCCATCATCATGGACATGCGTGGCTACCCAAGGGGAACGGCTTGGATGTTGGCCCCGCGCCTAACTGATAAAAAGTCATGGAGAGCTGCCGTCGTTTCCTTCAAACGTGTGGAAGGCCCGCATTTGAATGCACTGGACGCACCCCAGGAAAGAGAAAACATCAGCAGTGGATTTCAGGTATTGAGCGGTACAGACAAAGACCGATACAAAGGCAAAACCATTATGCTGATCAACGAAGAAGCAAACAGCGAGGCGGAACATTCGGGGCTTCTGTTCAAAACAGCAAACAACACCACGTTTGTTGGCAGCCCTTCGGCAGGCGCGAATGGTAACGTCACTCATTTCAAAATACCTGGTCAATTAAACCTTTATTTCAGCGGCTGTGCAATATCATGGCCGAATGGTAAACAACTGCAGCGAGTGGGATTGCAACCCGATATTTTTGTAGTGCCTACCATTAAAGGCTTACGACAGGGAAAAGATGAGGTATTAGATCGGGCCGTGCAGTTTTTGAAAACAAACAAATAGGCTTTGCGAACTGGCTCGCATCCCAGTTTGTGGAAATTTTAAGCTGTTGTACGCTCCCACTCGGAGTGAGCAGCTAACATTGCATTTACAAAAGCATGGCTTTGGAACATCATTCGGGCACTTTAACTTTAATTAGCATAAGGAAACAAGTAAGGCTTTAGAAGATGAGCAGCGAAAATAAGCATTAACTTTTTATACATTTATCAACAACAGTTTGGGGCAGGCCTACACGAAATACCGCTACTGCGTAGAGCCATGTTCATTAGTTGCAAAAACCCTGATCAGTGATTCGCTTATGAAAATTTTTCTAATTGCTTGTTTGATTCTGCTTCTTAGTTTGCCTGGACTATCCCAGCAAACAATTAAAAAGGGTCAGTCTGTCAAGAGCTTAATCAAAACAGCAGAAACCCAAATCTTCAGGGTCACAGTACAAAAAGGCCACTTTTACAAGTTTGTTCTTGAACAAAAGGGAAGTTTTTTGCGGGGCGTTGCAAGCCTTCCGCATCAATCTGATATCACATTCGTTTCCAGAACGGATACAGTGTTAATAGAGTTTCCAGCAAAAAATGACGGTGATGCTCTAATTACAGTCAAAATGCTTGAGCATCCAATGAACGTGACAAAAGCAGAATACATTCTTACCTATAAAGACGTGTTTTCTCCTAAAACTTACGCACAACTCAAAAGTAAACAAAAGGCTGAAAAAGGGGTATTAGTATCCTGGATAAGGCAAAAGGCAGTGCCCTTAAAAACAGTAGAGGCTGGCTCAGGGTTTGAAGACTTGCAGCACCTAAAAAGTATTCTCGCTGGTAATAGGATTGTAGCATTGGGTGAGGCAACACATGGCTCAAAAGAGATTTTTCAGATAAAGCATCGTTTGATTGAATACCTGGTCACCCAGCTGGGTTACCGTGTCTTCGCTATAGAGGCCAGTTATGGACGGTGCCGTTACATCAATGATTACGTTTTATTCGGCAAAGGAGATCTCGACACCGCTACGGCCATAACCGACTTTTCGATCTGGAGAACGGAGGAAGTAAAGAATTTAATAGAGTGGATAAAGGAATACAACCAACAAAACCCTACCCAAAAAGTTCAGTTTGTAGGTGTTGACCTGCAGTCAATTGATGCTTCGGCCTATGCTCTCTCGGTATTATGACAAAGTGGATCCGCTTGAAAAAGCCGGAGTTGATACACTATTAAAAAGGGTTGATCAGGCTGAAGTAAACAATTCTATCAACACCGGTGACACCACTATACAAACACTTGCCAGATCGATGGTGGCCCTGCAGGCTTCTTTTCTACACAAAGAAACAGCGTATGTTTCAAAGAGCAGCCAACAGGAATACGAGGAGATGAAATGGCATCTTAACATATTGCTTGAGTTTCTAACTGCTAAGAACTATAATAAAGGTAGGGTAGACGGCAGACGGGGCGGGCGGGACTACGATATGGCGCAAAACGTGCTTGGGCTGCTACAAGGTTTTCCAGCGGGTACAAAGATGATACTTTGGGCCCACAACGGTCATATAGCCAAAGACTATTTAGATGCCGTGTCTGTTTCTGTACCCAGCATGGGTAATTATCTCAAAGCTGAACTAAAAGAAGCTTACTACGCCATCGGGTTTGACATTTATCATGGGTCTATTCAGGCAAACGATTTAGAGCTAAAGGACTCTCCTGGTTTGGAAGAAGTTTGGCTTCCTCCTGTGCCGGAAGAAAACTTAAGCGCTTATTTTGTTAGAGCCGGACTGATAAAAGCCTTTTTGAATCTACGTCAAACCCAAAACAAGGCAGTCATCAAAGAGTGGTTAAATGAACGAAGGATCGGAATGATTGATATTGGTTGGGCATATTCAGCCAAGTGGCCGCCATCTTATTATACGGCACCTACGATATTGCAACGTGCTTTCGATGGCATTATATTTCTAAAAGAAAGTACCAGAGCGGTGCCGGCAAAGCGTATCAACACTTACGACAGATATAAATTTTATTAAACAAGCGGCTAACAAAGCGTTTGTAAAATAATGGCTGCAGTGCTAATTTGAACAATAATGAATAAGTCAACTGAAAAGCAATAGTGAAGCTTAGGAGAACAGATTTCCACTCCTTTCAAAAATGCTTTTTACGTTAGCGGGCATTGCATCTAATCGTCAGGAATACAATTAGAAATGGAAATGTCCGCTAAATAATGCGCAAATATTCCGTTTTAATTTGCTTTAGCATCTCTGTATTCTTCTTGGTCACTGCTACCTTGTTTTATTCAGGCGGCTCGATTCTTGACAAAAGTTCTGTTGGGTTTGATTGGTCAAGGGATTTTTTCAGCAATTTATTATTAGCAAAGGCACTCAATGGTGCTGCGAACCCATCAAGAATTTGGGCACTTATCGATATGCTCTTCAATTCACTGGGTTATGAACTTTTTTTATTCATACCTCGCGGAAAATACCCCACAAGCATACAGCGTCGGTCTAAAAAGCTTTTGGCGTTGTCAATATGATTTTCACCTTTCTCATTGCGACATCCTTGCATGATATCAGGGTAACGGTTTCAAGTACGCTTACCATGATTGGGTTATTTTATATTACCGTCTCTATCATAAAGACAAAGATTCATTGGTTGAAGTTTTTTTGTATTGGGAGCCTGCTTATATTTTACTTGACATTGTACCTGTACGGGGCAGGGGATTTGGGATTGTTAGCTGTGATGCAAAAGGTTACGTTTCTTTGTTTTATGTTGTTAATTTTGACAATTGAATATTTCACAAGAGGCGAAGACTTTTAACAAAACAAAACCAACAGGATTACAGCAACAGTAACAGACCGCTAACAACAGCTTTGCAAAAGTTGGGCTTGCGAACTAACCATAAACTGTAAATAGCAAATCGGATTCTGTGCGAGTATTGCCTAATGTGTGTCAGGTGGAATGAATGGCCTACCTTACATCTGACACATTTTAGGCAACACCCTCCCTTGTAGCCATAAAAAAAGCCGGTCTCAAAAACCGGCTTTCTGAAAAATTAATCCATTTCACTGCCCCTCCGCAAACTTCCGCTGGCTAACAGCCTTTTCCGTAGGAAAATCTTTCGGAATCGGAATGTCAACTTTGCCCGTGGCGGCCCACTGGGTGCCGCGCTGCAGGGTGGAGATGAAGCCGACGCACTCGGCGGAATAGTCGGCGTGGCCGAGGATGCTGTGGAAAATCCGGCCCTTGCCGAACTGTACCGTCATCAACGTAGGTTCGTGGCGGTCGGTACCGCGGTTGGACTTGGGCGAATAGGCCGTCGCCAGCACCTCCAGGTTCTCAGCCGGGCCGCGTAGCCGGTCGTAGAGTTCGTCCTTGGCGTGTAGCCAGTTGGTCGGCATGCCCTTCGTGATCGGGTGCTTGGTGTTCCGGATGGTCACCAAAAACTCAGTCTGCGCCCCGTGCGAACCGGCCGAACCGGGTGAGGTGTCCCGCACCAGCTTGCCTTCCTGGTCGTAGTAAACGTACGGGCCGTCTTTTTCCGTCCGGTCGCCCCAGCCGCCGAGGCCGATCATCTGATTGTAGGCGGGCCAGAGCGGAAAGGAGTTATTAGCCGCGTGAATGACCACCAGCCCGCCGCCTTTTTTAATGTACTGCTCAAAATCCGCCTGGGTCGCGTCCGACCAGGGTGCGGCATTCCAGCCGAAATTGCAGATCACCACGTCGTACTTCGAAAACTGGGGATGGTAGGCCGAATCCATGCGCGGCTTGGGCAGGGGCTTCATCTTGTCGACGCCCGGGACCTTGTAGGCCTGCAGCAGGTCGTCGCCGTTCCAGGTGTAGTAGGTGCGCTCGACGTCGACCGTAAACTTACCGGTTTCCTCCAGGTAGCGCTTCATCATGTAGGTGATCTTGGGCCACTGGACGTGGTTGTTCTGCCCGTCGATGATCAGGGCTTTGAGCATTTTGCCTTTCCCGGACTGGGCGTAGGTGCCAGGTGCCAGACCGGCCAGGACAAGTATGAAAATGAGCAGGCGTTTCATGGGTTTGGAAAGAATGGGTAAAAAGTCGGTTGGATCACTCAAATATCACAAATTTCCACTCCCTGCCTCAGGGAAGCCAGCTTATCGGCCCGTTTCGGAATAAATTCCTGCGCCACAAAGCCTTTAAAGCCCGTTTCGGCGATGGCCCGCATGATGGCCGGGTAGTTCAGCTCCTGCGTCTCGTCGATTTCGGCCCGGCCCGGAACGCCGCCGGTATGGTAGTGCGATATGTAAGGGTGGTATTTTTTGATGGTGGCGATGACGTCGCCCTCCATGATCTGCATGTGGTAGATGTCATAGAGCAGTTTGAAGCGCTCGGATCCGATCTTTTCGGCCAGGGTCGCGCCCCAGGCGGTATGGTCGGCCATGTAGTCCTTGTGGTTGACCTTGCTGTTAAGCAGCTCCATCACCATCGTCACCTTATGCTTCTCGGCCGTTGCCATGATGCGTTTCAGCCCGGCAGCGGCGTTTTCGAGCCCTTTCTCGTCGTCCATGCCGTTGCGGTTGCCCGAGAAACAGATGATCTGGTTAAAGCCCGCCTTGGCTACGATCGGAATGACTTCTTCGTAGCTTTTGACCAGCGCATCGTGGTACTGCGGGTTGTTGAAACCCTTCTCGATGCCCATGCCGGCCCCTTGCGGAAGCGCGACGGTCAGGCCGTACTTCTGCACGGTCGGCCATTCTTTCGGTCCAAGCAGTTCGATGGATTGCAGCCCGATGTCTTTGGCCGCCTTGCAGAGGTCGTCCAGCGAAACGGAATTGTAGCACCAGCGGCAGACGGAATGGTTGATCTTGCCCTTCAGGGGCTCGCCCAGGGCCTGGTCGGCGGCCTGGAGGCGGTGCGCCAGCGAAGCGCCCACCCCAGCCAGGGCCAGGGTTTTCAGCGATTGGCGACGGGAAACGGAATGAGGCATGAGGCGTCGTTGGGAGTTCAGGAATATACAGCTAGGAAAGGCAGGTGCGGCTTTGGTCTACCCGAAACGAGCGCTCCGGCCCCTGGTTGGACCTCTGGCTGGACCGCATTTGAAATGCGGTTCACAGTTCACCCGCGTTTGAAACGCGGGTGAGCGGGGTATCGCCGATCCCCGCCCGGGCTGTCGATAGCCTGGGCAGGAGTAAGTCCGGTACCAAAAAAGCGGATGAATTTGGTAATTTACCGCTTCATCCCTCCTAAAGCCATGAAAAACAGCCTGCTATCCCTTATCCTCATGCTCCCGGCAACGGCCGTTGCCCAACCGCCCGTGCCCAAACTGCCTTCCTCGCCCACGGCCCTGGTGGTCGACAGCCGGGATAACCTCATCATCCACGCATTTCGGGGTATCATCCTGAAACTTAGCCCCGACGGGACCCTTTCGGTCCTGAACGAGGACATTAGCAAAGGCTTCCGCGGCGCGCCCTACCCAAAATGCGGGGCCATGGCCATCGACCGTGCCGATAATCTTTACCTGGCTGACGATGAGGTCATCTGGAAGATGAGCTCCGAGGGTAAGGTGACGTTTTTTGCCGGGGTTCCGTTCATGGCCAGGGCGAAGGATAGTACCCTGAAGACGGCCCAGTTCCGCGATATCGAACACATCAAGGCGGATGCCGCGGGGAATCTGTACGTGGTCGAGCGGGACAATACCAATCTGAACAACCAGGGCGATTTCTACCTCATCCGTAAGATCGACACCAGCGGCCAGGTGACGACGGTCTTTAACACCCGGGAGCATCCCGCGCTGAAAACCAGGTGGGTGGCGGGCCTGGGCGTCGACGAGCAAGGAAACCTCTACCTTAGCGACGGCAACGGACGTTGCCTCAAAAAGATCGATACCGGCGGGAATGTCACGACCCTGGCAGGCCTGTGCGGAAAGCGGGAGTTTCACCCCGTCTACGTCCAGGGCGACATCAGTAAGGCGGAACTCATGGCCCCACAGGACATCGTTATCGACCGGAAAGGCGAGGTTATCTTCGCCGACGGCCGCCTGAACCGGCTTATCAAAGTGGCCAATCGGACGGTTTCCACCCTCGCCGGAAACAGCGAAATCCAGCCGAATAACGTCAACATGGGTGGTCGCTCGAAAGAAGGGTATAAGGACGGCAAAGCCCTGACAGCCCTGTTCAACTTTCCCCAGCGCTGCGCCATCGCCCTCGACAGCCAGCAGAACATATACATCCTCGACGGGGGTAATAACTGCATCCGGAAGCTTTCGGCGGACGGGATGGTGACGACGGTGGCGCTGGGGCGGTAATACCAGTTGGTCCGCGTTTGAGACGCGGATGGACGGGAACCGCGTTTCAAACGCGGTCCAACTGGTATTACCGCCCCGTCGAAATCACTTCCTTGATGTCGGCAATGATTTTTCCCGCCAGGTGGTCAGCCGTAGCCAGCGTATCGGACTCGGAATAGATCCGGATGATGGGCTCGGTATTGGATTTTCGCAGGTGTACCCATTCCTTATCAAACTCGATCTTCACGCCATCGATGGTGTTGATCGGGTTGCGGGCGTATTTGGCTTTGATGCGCTCCAGCACGCCGTCAACGTCGATTTCGGGCGTAAGTTCGATCTTGTTTTTGGAGATGTAATAACTGGGATACGTCCGGCGCAGCACCGAAGCCGACTTGCCGAATTTGGCCAGGTGGGTCAGGAAGAGCGCGATACCCACCAGTGCGTCGCGGCCGTGGTGCAGGTCAGGGTAGATAATGCCTCCGTTCCCTTCGCCGCCGATGACCGCCCCGACTTCGCGCATCATTTCGACCACATTCACTTCGCCCACGGCCGAGGCGTGGTGCTGCCCGCCGTATTTGCGGGTGACGTCGCGCAGGGCGACCGTTGAGGACAGGTTCGAAACCGTGTCGCCGGGATGGTGGCGCAGGACGTAATCGGCCACTGCCACCAGCGTATACTCTTCCCCGAAAGGCGAGCCATCCTCGCAGATCAGGGCCAGGCGGTCGACGTCCGGGTCGACCACAATACCCAGGTCGTAATTGCCTTTTTCGAGTTCCTTGATGATGTCGCGGAGGTTTTCCGGCAGCGGTTCGGGGTTGTGGGCAAACTGGCCGGTCGGCTCGCAGTGCAGGCGGGCAATGCTGGTGGGTTCCACGCCCAGCGCTTCCAGCAGCATCTGAACGGCCAGGCCGCCCGTGGAATTAACGGCATCCACGACGATCCGGAACTTGCGGGCGGCAATGGCTTCCCGGTCGACCAGCGGCAGGGCCAGGATGGCGTCAATATGCTTCTGCAGCCAGGTTTCGTCGGTTTGGTAGGAACCCAGCTTCTTCACGTCGGCAAAATCGATGGCTTCCGATTCGGCCAGGGCCAGGACCTCGGCTCCGTCTTCGGCCGAGATAAATTCCCCGTTCTCGTTGAGCAGTTTGAGGGCGTTCCACTGGATGGGGTTATGGCTGGCGGTGAGGATGATACCTCCCGCGGCGCCTTCGCCCGGCACCGCCAGTTCAACGGTCGGCGTGGTCGAAAGTCCCAGGTCGATGACATTCAGGCCCAGCCCCTGCAGGGTGGCGGAAACCAGTCGGGAGACCATGCTGCCCGACAGGCGCCCGTCGCGCCCGATGACCACCGTATTCCGCTCGGGGGAGCGCTGCCGGATCCACTGCCCGTAGGCGGCCGTAAACTTCACCACATCCAGCGGTGTCAGGCCGTCGCCCGGTCGTCCGCCAATCGTACCCCGAATTCCGGAAATCGATTTAATTAATGCCACTTTCGTTGACTGGATAAATGTGTATAGACCGGACAAAGATAGCCAATTAATCCGATCAGGAAGCGGAGTTTACTATGCGGCAGGGGTTTCCAGGCTGGTGCGAACTCCCGGTTCAGCGGTCGTTGATGACGACCGAGGCGGTCATGCTGGAGGTCGCCTGGCCGCGGAAGGTGCCCGACAGGGGCGGTAGCCGGTCGTGGTGAAAGGAGGCCGCCAGGGCCAGGTGCTGGTTGGTAACGACCTGACCTTCCGTGGGATCGAAGCCGCGCCAGCCCGCGCCGGGAAGGTAAACCTCTGCCCAGGCGTGCAGCTCGTGTTCCTGCTGCGGGTTACCGAACAGGTAGCCGCTCACAAAGCGGGCGGCCAGTCCGAGGCTGCGGCAGCAGGCAATGTACAGCGTGGCGTAGTCGCGGCAGGAGCCCCGGCGGTCCAGCAGCGTCTGCTCGGGCGCAAAAGCCGGCCCTTCCTCCCGGGTTTCGTAGGCAAAATTTTCGCGGATACCGGCGCAGAGCTGGGTCAGGAACTGCACGGTCTGCCAGCGGGCGGCGGAGGCTACCTGCCGGGCGTACTGCTCGACGGTATCGGTGACGTCGCGGCGGTCGAGGTACCGGTCCAGCAGCAGGCGATCACCTTCGGGGTAGGCAAAGGGCAGCCGCTGGGCCTCAAAGGGAAAAAGCACGAAATCGAAGGCGTTGAAGGCCGGCGAGTCGATGACCATTTCCGCTTCTACGGTCAGGCTTTCGCTGGCCTGGCCAAAATAGGCGATATGCTGGATGTTGCCTTCGGCATCGACGTTCGGAACCAGCAGCGTCGGCTGGGGCGTAATGACCAGACTGGACTTAATCAGCCGCTGGAGCGGATACAGCCGGGGCGTCAGGTACAGCGTATGCGGATCCAGCGTAACACGCTGCGAATAATCATAGTGAAGCTGATGCTGAACGCGAATTTCCATGCCGGTCAGTGGGAAATTTTGTCGAAAATAGGACCCATCCAGTCGTTGGGCAATTTCTGGACCGAATTGTTCAGCAGGGCGCTCCACTGGTGGGAAACGCCATCCATGTCCTCTTTTTCAAGCCGGTGCTCGGTGAAGCGGAAGCTGTCTTTGGGATAAATTACCACATCCAGGGGAAAATCAACGTCGTTCGCACTCACCCGCGTGGCGTCGAAAGACAAATACCCGATCTTGAGGGCTTCCTGCAGGGAAGACTGGTAGGTCAGATTCCGGTAAAGCAGGGGTTTGCCGTAACCCGAATTGCCGATGATGACAAAGGGCGAGCCCGTCCCGACCTCCACCCAGTTGCCCTCGGGGTAAAGCAGATAAAGCTTGTGTTCGTCGTCGTCTTCCAGCTGGCCGCCGACGATGGCGTTCAGGTTGAAATGCAGCCCGGCGGTTTCCAGCGAATGGCGGTCCTCCTTGGCCACGCGCCGGACCTGCTCCCCGAAGGCGTTGACGGCTTTGTATAACTTGTTGAATGACTGGTCTTTTTCGGCAATAACTTCCCGGAAGTAGGTGATGGCCTTATCCCGTACCGACCGCAGTCCCGAGGTCATGATGAAGAGCGAATGGTGCTCCAGCTGGTGAACGGAAACTTTTCGGTTGGTCGATACTTCGGTACCGGACGTCAGGCGCGTATCCGCGATTGCCACCAGTCCGGAGGCCGCTTTAATTCCCAGGCAGTACGTCATGAGTGGGTTCAAACGAGCGAATTCGGCGCAATATACGAATTTAGGTATGAGGTAGGAGGTATGAAGTATGAGGTAAGCGCGTTGGCCCCCTCATGCCTTATACCTCCTACCTCCTACCTAAATTTATTCTGGTTTCTCTTTTGAACGGAGCGAGAAAAACGATCGGCGGCGGCCGAGTTCTTCTTCCATGTCGCTGAGTTCGATTTTCAGGGCGTTGATCGAGATGGAAATTTCGATTGCGGAGAGGGCCAGGGCCAGAATCTGCATGCCCAGCGCAAAGCCGAAGGTCCAGCGGGCGGCCGGTTCGTTTTCCTGAAAGATCAGGAACATGGATATGGCGCTTAGTAGCAGGCTAAGAATGCTGATAATTTGAATGTTGCGGATGAGTCGCAGTCGGGTGTGCAGGCTGCGGATCTGTTCTACGTAAACCGAATCGGGATTCGTCCGGAATTTTTCGTGCAGGTCGCGGATCAGGCTCGCAATGGCCAGAAACCGGTTCGTGAACGCGATCATCAGCAGGGATACCGTCGAGAAGAGGAGGGCCGGGGTGCTGAGGGTGAGTTCCATACGGGGGAATGTGGAATTAAGAATGAATAATGAATTGCAGCGGCGGACCGCAATGGATGAAATATCCGGGGCTTTGGCGGAGGCGATGAACCGAACGGCTGCAAACAAAGCCAGCGAATTTGCATTTACAACAATACACCCGACCTTAATTTTTCATTCCTCATTCTTCATTCCTCTTTATGGAATCACTCGAAGACGCACACAAATACCGCTTCTGGCGGAAGCAGCTGGAGTTAAACGGCCTGAAAATCAATGGCGTAAAAGAGCATTTCGTCCGGCGGCGCGGGAACGGCGAGGTGCTGTTTGCGATGCTGGAACTGGACGCCGACACGCCCGAGGGGGATAAAATTCCGCCGGTTTGTTTTCTGAAAGGTCACGCGGCCTCGGTACTGGTTGCCCTGATCGACAAAAAAACCGGGGAACGCTTCGTGGTGCTGGTCCGGCAGCGACGCATCTGCGACGGCTCGCAGACCTACGAACACCCGGCCGGCATGGTCGACGCCGAAGACGATCCCACGGAGGTGGCCGCCCGGGAAGTCGGGGAGGAAATCGGCCTCAGCCTTCAGCCCGACGAACTGACCAAGCTCAACCCGCGGCTTTGGTTCCCCAGCACCGGTACCAGCGACGAAGCCATGCATTATTTCTTCGTCGAAAAACGCATGAGCCGGGAGGAAATCATGCGCTTCCACCACAAGAAGATGACCAACGACTCGGAATTTGAACGGATTACCACGTACGTTGCCACGCTGCCCGAAGCGCACCAGCTGGTCAACAACGTCAATGGGCTGCTGATCCACTACCTGTACCTGAAGACGATCGGGGATTTTGAGACGATGAAGCTGCTTTAATGCTGGAACGTACAGGTTTTCCATCAGCTTTTCTGTTTGGGCGTACTGCCACCCAGCCTAACTTTCCCAACCAGAAGGCGGCTTCCCCGGTTGTTCCCGGAAAAGCGAACGAGGCAAGATGGTAAACCGAACCGTAGAGGAATCCGACAAATACCAGAACTGGCGCCACCGCCTGGAAACCAACGGGCTGCGCATCCGGTCCGTTGAGGAAAAATACACCCACGAAGGCGACGAAGGCCAGCTGCTGTACAGCCTGCTGAAGGTGGAAGCCGAGGCGGCCGACGGCAGCAGCCCGGCCCAGATCTGCTTTCTGCGGGGCGATTCGGTATCGATGCTGGTGGTGCTGGTCGCGGAGGAAACCGACGAAAAATTCGTGCTGCTGGTCCGCCAGCGCCGCCTCTGCGACGGTTCGATGACCTACGAACACCCGGCCGGCATGATCGAGGAAGGCGAGGAGCCCGCCGCCGTAGCCGCCCGGGAGCTGGAAGAGGAGTGCGGGCTGGATGTTCAGCCCGACGAACTGCGGCCGCTGTTTGACCGGCCGCTGTACTCGATGAGTTCCAACAGCGACGAACGGCTGTTCTTTTTCTGCCTTGAACGCCGGCTGCCCGAAGCGGACATCCGGGCCATGCACGGGAAAAGCGAGGGCAAGGAAGAAGAAGACGAGCAGACCCGCCTGGAAGTCCATTCGTTTCCCGAGGCGCACCGGCTGGTGAACAACCTGCATGGCGTGCTGGGACACCTGCTGTACCTGCAGCAGACCGAGGATTCGACCCTACTTAAGCGCCTGTAAGCGAAGCGGAAGCGGTTTTTAGTCGTATTTTTTTGCAAAAAAATTAAAAAGAGGTTTGCGTTTCACTGCCTCATGGGCCATATTTGCAACCCGAACAACGGACGCGCCCGTAGTTCAATGGATAGAATTTCAGATTCCGGTTCTGAAGATAGGAGTTCGAATCTCTTCGGGCGCACAATGAAGAAAGCCTTCTGCTTGATCGCAGAAGGCTTTCTTTTTTTGGCGGTGGCTTCCGGCGGTTATTGAGCCGACCAGGTCATTACCATGCTGAGTTTGTCCCCATCTTCGCTTTCGGTGACGATGCTCGCCTTGATGCGGTTGGCCGTTACCTCCTTGACTTTCCACTCGTTGGCTTCGGCCGGCTTTCCGTTGGGGATGATGCGAAGCGTGCTCGTCTTCGGGTCATAGGTCCAGGTGCTGGCACCTACCTCGACGGGGCTGTCGTCGCCGTCGCTGGGGCAGACCTTGCTTCCTTCGCTGCCCGAAAGCTTACCGCTCTTCTCAAAATTGATGGTGTTGTCCAGGGCGCAGTCAGGCATGTAGCCCAGCAGATCGTTCTCTACTTTACCGTCGCCGTCGAGGTCAAGCGCCGGGTCAAAGTTAAGGGCCGTCAGGCGCAGATTCTTACCGGCGCAGGGCAGGGAGGCATTTTCTTCGGGCGTGACGACATCTTTGTTTTTGTCGCAGGCGGCGGTTACGAGCATCAGACCCAGGAACAGGACATTGGCAGCGGAGCGGATAGTTGAAGTTTTCATTAGTGATTTGTTGTTTTTGGGTTGGTTGCCAGCCCACTGGCGGGCTGGTGATACAAAGATTGGCGGTTGATTTGACCGGATGAAGCGCCCAGTTCGTCAAGTGGGACAATTAGCGCCTGAATCCGTCATTTTTGCGTGTGAATTGTCTATGGTGTAGATCGGGCAAATAGCCTGTTCAGGCGCTGATCGGGGCCGAACGCTGCGTGCTGCGGTTGGTGGGCTCGCCGGCGAATAATTTAGCCATGTACCGTTCAGCCAGCTGGCAGGGCGCATACTGGTTAAACTCTTCCCCCAGCTTCTGAACCTGCTGGCGGTAGCGCTTATCCGACAGGATCTGTTCCACGGCGCGGCGAATCTGCTCGGGTTTGGGCGTTTCCGTCCGGAGGTCGATACCGACCCGGGCGTAATCCAGGCGGGCGGCGATCTCGTTCTTTCCCTCGTGGATGCCGGCTACCACCATCGGCAACTGGTGCTGCAGAGCGAGCATGGCACCGCCGTAGCCGCCGTTGGTAACGTAGACATCCACGTAAGGCATAATGGCGTTGAAATCGATAAAATCCTCGATGATCAGGTTCTCCTGCGGGAAGCGGGAGCGCAACTCGGCCGTCCGGGTGCCGCCAGTCGTGGCGATGACCAGCGTTTCCTGGTCCTGCCGGTAAGCTTCCAGGGTTGGAACCAGAATCTTTTCCACGTCCCGTTCCACGGTTCCCTGCGTCACCAGCACCACGCGTTTGTAGGCCTTGAGGCGGTTGATGGCGTGAAAAGGCTTTTGGGTACCCGAGCGGTGGGGGAGCAGCGCCCCGATAAACCGGATGTTGGGACTGATGCGCTGGCGGGGGTATTCCAGCCCGGGAACGCCGATCTGCAGCACGACATCCGCCAGTTGGTAGACGGAGTCGAAGCAGAATTCAGTTCGCGGCGGCAGGCCGTACTGGGCCCGGAGCTGATGGTACAACTCATTACAGGGCTTGAAGACCTGGTGCTGGACCACGTAATTCAGCCCCCGCTGTATCCACCGGCCTACTAAATGCTGGGCCGGCTGTTTGCCCAGGCCGGAGATGGCCACCATCGGGTCGGTTTCTGCCAGGGGAACAACGCCGACCGCCACGCCCTTGACACCCAGGACCTGCTGGGCAAAAAGCGCTCCCATGCAGAGCAGATCATAAACGATCAGGTCAAAAGGCCATTCGGCATGGATGTCCTGGATGTCGCTGACGTACTCCGGTGCCCGGAGCAGGAACAGCTGGTTAATGTCGAAACGCGTCCGTGCGGGAGCCGTTTTGATATGGCGACGCTGGGGAAAGAGCTGGTCCAGATTTTCCTGATTGATGACCTGGGCCCGGACGAAGGGATAGTGGTGCAGGCCGAGTTTGCGGACCCGGTCGCCGTAGCTGCCGCCCACGTACCAGCGGACGTCGTGGCCAAGCTCACGGAGGTGAACGGCCAGGCCGGTCAGGGGGCTGAAATGCCCGTCGAGGGGCATGGTCGCAAAGAGAATGCGTTTGGGAGTCATGTTCGTACGTGTTGTTTAAAGTTCGAAGGACGCAGCAAAGCTCGCTTCCTGGCCAGCCGCGTTCAACAACCGTTTGTACGAAATGACAGCAGCCGCCCATGAGTCGGCTTTTTCGAGGGGTAAACTGCAGGGAGGCTGGCAGTTAGTAACCGTACCAGTCGCCCCACCAGCGCTGCAGCTGCTTTCGGATTTCGCCTTCGCGGGCGTTGGCGCCGGGTTCATATAGGCGCGTACCGCGCAGTTCTTCGGGGAGGAAATCCTGGGGCGTGAAATTGCCCTCATAATCATGGGCGTAGCGGTAATCGTTGCCGTAGCCGATCTGCTTCATGAGTTTGGTCGGCGCGTTGCGCAGGTGCAGCGGAACGGGCAGGTGGGCCGTCTTTTCGGCTAGGTCCAGGGCGTCGCCGATGGCCACGTAACTGGCGTTGCTTTTGGGCGAGGTCGCCAGGTAAACCGCCACCTGGGCCAGGATGATCCGGCTTTCCGGAAAACCGATGGTTTTGACGGCCTGCATGGCATTATTGGCCATGATCAGCGCCGTGGGATTGGCGTTGCCGATGTCCTCGGAGGCCAGAATCAGCATGCGGCGGGCGATGAATTCCGGATCTTCTCCGGCCTGGATCATCCGGGCCATCCAGTACAGGGCGCCGTTGGGGTCGCCGCCGCGCATCGATTTGATGAAGGCCGAAATGATGTCGTAATGCTGCTCCCCCGACTTATCGTAGCGGGCGATGGTTCGCTGGGCTACTTCGCTGACGATTTCGTCGTTGATCACCACTTCGTCCCCGTACTGCCCCATGACCACCAGTTCCAGCAGGTTCAGCAGTTTGCGGGCGTCGCCGCCCGAAAGCCGCATCAGGGCGTCGTAGGATTCGACCCGGATGGTCCGGTTGCGGAGGAAAACGTCCTCCTGAATGGCTTTGTCGACGAGCTGCTTTAATTCCTCGGCCCCCAGCGATTCGAGTATGTACACCTGGCAGCGCGACAGCAGGGCGGCATTGACTTCGAAGGAGGGATTCTCCGTCGTGGCCCCGATGAGCGTAATCGTGCCGCGTTCGACGGCTCCGAGCAGGGCGTCCTGCTGGCTTTTGTTGAAGCGGTGGATTTCGTCGATAAACACCAGGGGCGGAAACAGGCCGTGGGGTCGGTTAATCACCTCCCGAATATCCTTAACCCCCGCCGAGATGGCGCTGAGGCTGTGGAAGGGGCGTTTCGTCACTTCGGCGATCAGCTGGGCCAGGGTGGTTTTGCCCACACCCGGCGGTCCCCAGAGAATGATGGACGGGACCCGGTTGGCTTCGATGGCCCGGCGCAGGGGCGCGTTGGGACCGATCAGCTTCCGCTGGCCGATGACGTCGTCGAGGGAGCGCGGCCGCATGCGTTCGGGTAGGGGAGCGGCAAAATCATTCATGGGAAGTCAGCAAAAGGGAGTTGGCCGTCAACCCGTATACGTTAGGGCCGGCACCCACAAAAACGCGCCCGGACCGAATTAGGTTTAATTCGGTCCGGGCGCAGAAAAACGGTCAAGGGTTCAGGAGATGAGGGAATGCGCGCGTCCGAAGACGCCATGGCCGGCAGTTTAGGCAATTACTGCCAGCAGGGTCGTGCAGCTCAGCAGGACTTTCTCCGGCGTCAGATGCTTCTTCAGATTCGACAGTGCCCCAAAGATCAGGTTGTACACCGACTGAATGTTGATCTGCATCAGCGTAGAAATTTCCTCGTTGCTGAGGTTCTGGTAGTAGCGAAGGTAAACGGCTTCACGCTGGCGGCGCGGCAGGCGTTCCAGGGCCTGGGCTACATTGGCGTGAATGTGCGTTTCTTCTTCAAAGGCGATCAGCATGGCTTCCTGCGAGGGGGTGTTTCCCGGTAGAACGTCCCGGCCCGAAAACGCATCGTCCTGGCTGATAAATTTCATTTCGGCGTTCAGATGGCGCACCAGCTTCCGCTTGATCGATGCCATCAGATAAAACCGTACGGAGGTCGTCTGACCGATCGTCTGCCGGTGCTTCCACAGTTCGACAAACAAATCATGAATGCAATCCTTAATGAGTGCACGGTCGGCCGAAAAGTGGGAACAGTAATGGTAGAGTACCTGGATGTACTCCTTGTACAGACGGGCAAAAGCTACTTCATCTCCACTACGGAATTGATTCCAGAGTTGTTCCTCGTCCAGACCGGACGGCGTGCGGTAACGGGGCATAGGTCAGGAAAGTAAAGGGTATTAGGAATAACAACCTGAAACGTTGTGGATGTAAACTTATTTATAAAAAATAGGATGACAAAGGAAAGTATTGTTTTTCTTCGAATTAATTATGCAAAGGGTCTTTTGTAATCGATTGTATAACTGATAATCAGTGCCTTATCTGTTTATAAAGAGTGCGTAAACCGGAAGGTATTGCCGTCAAAAAGCCCTTTGTCACTGAGCTTCAGCTGGGGGATGACCAGCAGGGCCATAAAAGAAAGGGTCATGAAAGGAGCGGCCAGGGTGCTGCCCAGGGTCTGTTTGACGAACTGGTCCAGCCCGGTATACTGCTCCGCCACGGCATAGCCATCGGCATCGGTCATCAGCCCGGCGATGGGAAGGGGAAGCAGCCGGGTCTGGCCCGCACCGTGGGCGCAGAGGCCGCCGCGGGTTTCGATGAGGGCGTTGATGGCGGTGCAGAGGCTGTCGTCGTCGCAGCCGACCGCAATCAGGTTGTGGGAATCGTGCCCGACGGAGGAGGCAATGGCGCCCTGTTTCAGCCCGAAATTCCGGATGAAGGCGACGGCCGGCGGACTGTCCTGGTAGCGGTTGACCACCGTAATCTTCAAAATATCGCGCCCGGTATCGCTGACGACCCGGCCATGTTCGATCCGGGCGGGCAGGTTCAGAGCGTTGGTAATAAGCTGACCGTCGAGGGCTTCAATGATCCGCAACTGGGCCGCCACGGCCTCGGTCGGTACGGCAAAGTCTTCGGGCTGCTTAGGCTGGCAGTTAAACTGGTTGACGTGTTCGCTGCGCAGATCGGGGAGGAGGGAGCGGCCATTTTCGGCCACCACCTGGCCATTGATGATGGTCTGAAGAACGCGGAAGTCGGTGAGGTTATCCACGACGATATAATCCGCCGGATCGCCTTCCCGCAGCAGCCCGACCGGCAGGCGGTAGTGAAGAACCGGGTTGATGCAGGCCGCACGGAGCACGTCCCAGCGGTCGTACCCCCCGGCCAGGGCCCGCCGCACCAGCTGGTCGATATGGCCCAGCAGCAGGCTGTCGGGGTGTTTATCGTCGGAGCAGAACATCACCCGGGCCGGATCCACCCGCAGCAGCGGAATCAGGGCCTCGAAGTTTTTGGCGGCGCTGCCCTCGCGGATTAGGATGTGCATGCCCCGCCGGAGTTTATCGAAACCTTCCTCGTAGGTAAAGCATTCGTGGTCGGTCTCCATGCCGGCGTCGATGTACCGCTGGGCTTCGTCGCCGCGCAGGCCGGGCGCGTGGCCGTCGATGGGCTTGGCAAAGGCTTTGGCCAGGGCACTCTTGGCCATCACTTCGGGGTCGTCGTTGAGTACGCCCGGAAAATTCATCATTTCGGCCAGGTAGCCGATTTCGCGCATGCCCAGCAGGCGCCGGACGTCACGGACGCTGATAGTCGCCCCGGCCGTTTCGAACTCCGTCGCCGGCACGCAGGAGGGCGCCCCGAAGCAGAATTTGAAGGGCACCCGCCGCCCGTCCTCGATCATGTATTCGACTCCCGGTACCCCCAATACGTTACCGATCTCGTGCGGGTCGGATACCGTCGCAATCGTACCGTGCACGACGGCCAGCCGCGCGAACTGGGCCGGCGTGAGCAGCGAGCTTTCGATATGCACGTGTGCGTCGACGAAGCCCGGCAGCAGGTACGGCTCCCCGGGCCGCTCCTTTCCCCACTCCTCCACCTGGGCGATGCGTCCCTGGGAGAGCGTCAGCTGACCATAGCGGATCGTACGGTCGAAAAGGTTCAGGAGGTTTCCGGTGAGTTGCATGGAGTAACGAGAGAAAGGGAATGCCGGTACGGTTCAGCCAATTAGGAGCGAGAAAATTACATACTTTTCCACCGCTTGCCAATCTTTCCAAAAAAATCCGCCGGTGGGCGGTGAGTTCAGTGGGCTCCATGCCTCTTTTACATATCGACAGGTTAACCCATGCAACATACCGTATTGAAAGTACACCCGGCCGACAACGTCATCGTGGCCCTGCGCGACCTGCTGGCCGGTGAACGGGTGGAATTTGAAGGAGAACAGTACACGCTGCCACTGGGCGTGGGCGCAAAACATAAGTTTGTGACCGAGGATCGGCAGCCCGGCGAAGCCGTGACCATGTACGGCGTCCGGGTGGGGCGGGCTACCCAGGTGATCCGGCGCGGTGAACCCATTACCACCTTTAACCTCAAGCACGATTCGGAGCCCTACGGCCTGGCCGGCAAGCAGCCGTATACCTGGCAGGCACCCGAGGCGAGCCGCTGGCAGCACCGGACGTTTATGGGGTACCACCGCGCCGATGGCCAGGTCGGGACGGCCAACTACTGGCTCGTTATTCCCCTTGTTTTCTGCGAAAACCGCAACATTCTCATCCTGAAGGATGCCTTCGAGCGGGAGCTGGGGTATGCCCAGCCGGAAATCTACCGGGAACAGGTCCGCGAACTGCTGCACCTCTACCAGCACGGCGAGGCCGACAAAATCAAGAAGATCCAGCCCTTTGTCGATCCCTCGCAGATGAAGGTGCTTCCTAAACCCCAGCACCGGCCGTTTGCCAATATCGACGGCATCAAGTTCCTGACCCACGAGATGGGCTGCGGCGGGACGCGCCAGGATTCCGAAGCCCTCTGCGGCCTGTTTGCGGGCTTTATCAATAACCCCAACGTGGCGGGAGTAACGGTGCTGAGCCTGGGCTGTCAGCATACCCAGGTGTCCATGCTGGAAGCGGAAGTGCGCAAACGCAATCCGAAATTCAACAAACCCCTGCTGGTCTTCGAGCAGCAGCAGGGAACCGAATTTGCCATGCTCTCGGGTGCCGTCCGCGAAACCTTCCTGGGCCTGATGGAGGCCAACAAACAGGAGCGTCAGCCGGCCCCGATCAGCAAGCTGACCATCGGCCTCAAGTGCGGCGGCTCCGACGGTTTTTCGGGCATTTCGGCCAACCCGGTGCTGGGTCACCTGTCCGATCTGCTGGTGGCCGTGGGCGGCAAAACGGTCCTGGCCGAGTTTCCTGAACTCTGCGGCGTGGAGCAGGAACTGGTCAACCGGGCCGTATCCGCCGAGAAAGCCCAAAAATTCATCGACCTCATGCAGGATTACTCGGCCAAGGCGGAAGCCGTCGGCTCGGGCTTCGACATGAACCCTTCGCCGGGTAATATCCGCGACGGCCTGATCACGGACGCCATCAAATCCGCCGGAGCGGCCAAGAAGGGCGGTACGGCCCCGGTCGCCGACGTTCTGAACTATACCGAACCCGCCACTACCCCGGGCCTGAGTCTGCTTTGTACGCCGGGCAACGACGTGGAGGCTACCACGGGCATGGCGGGCTCCGGCACCAACATCATCCTGTTCACGACCGGCCTGGGTACGCCCACGGGCAACCCCATCTGCCCGGTGGTGAAAATTTCGACCAACACGGCCCTGGCCAACCGGATGCCGGACGTCATCGACTTCGACAGCGGCCCGATCATTGACGGCCGCCAGACCATCGAACAGAACGCCGAAGCCCTGCTGGAGTACGTCATCCGCCTGGCCAGCGGCGAAACCCAAACCAAAGCCCAGCAACTCGGCCAGGATGATTTCATTCCCTGGAAGCGGGGCGTTTCACTGTAAGGATTGAAGGATTGACGGATTGAGGGATTGAAGTGGGCTTCGCCCGTTCAGGCCGAAACGACTTTACCTCAATCCGTCAATCCGTCAATCCGTCAATCCTTGACCTATTATGTTCTCTCTAACCAACAAAACCGCCCTAATCACCGGCGGGGCCAGCGGGATTGGGCTGGCGATTACAGAAACCTTTGCCCGGGCGGGCGCCCTGGTGCATATTCTGGAACTGAATACGGACCAGGCCAGGCAGGCGGCGGCCCGGCTGACCGCGGAGGGCTGCAAAGTCTACGCCCATGCGGTAGACGTATCCGAGCAGGGCCAGGTCCGGGAGGTGGTCAACGCCATCGCCGCCCGGGACGGCATCCAGATTCTGGTCAATAATGCCGGAATTGCCCATGTCGGGACGGCTGAATCCACCACCGAAGCCGACTTCGATCAGGTGGTCAAGGTCAACATCAAAGGCGTCTACAACTGCCTGCACGCGACCATTCCGCACCTGAAGGCGGGCGGCGGGGGCGTGATCCTGAACATGGCTTCGGTGGCGGCAACGCTGGGGCTGCCCGACCGCTTTGCCTATTCCATGAGCAAAGGGGCGGTGCTGACCATGACGCTTTCGGTCGCCAAGGATTACCTGAAGGCCAATATCCGCTGCAACTGCATCTCGCCGGCGCGGGTGCATACGCCCTTTGTGGACGGCTTTCTGGCCAAAAACTACCCGGGCCAGGAGCCGGAGATGTTCGCCAAACTGTCGGCCACTCAGCCCATCGGCCGCATGGCCAAACCAGCCGAGATTGCGGCCCTGGCGCTCTACCTCTGCTCCGACGAGGCCGGCTTCGTGACGGGCTGCGATTACCCGATCGACGGCGGCTTTACGCGGCTCAATAACTAATCAGGACTGGGAACTGCCACCGTTTTTAGACCTAAATCGCTACTTTACCGATCAAATTGACCCTTTTCGCATGAAACTCCTCCGCTTCGGACCCGCCGACCAGGAACGTCCTGGTGTTCTGTTAGCCTCCGGCCGTACCATCGACGTCTCGGCTTTCGGGGAAGATTACGACGACACGTTCTTTGCTACGGACGGCCCCGCCCGGCTGGCCGACTGGCTGACCGCCAACGAAGGCAGCTGTCCGGAAGTACCGGCCGATGTCCGGCTGGCCTCCTGCATCCGGCGACCGTCCAAGATCGTCTGCGTGGGCCTCAACTACGCCAAACACGCCGCCGAAACCAACGCCCCGATTCCGGCCGAACCGATTCTGTTCTTCAAGTCCACGACGGCCCTTTGCGGCCCCAACGACAACGCGGTCATTCCCAAGCGGTCGGAAAAAACGGACTGGGAAGTTGAACTGGCCATCGTGATCGGCAAAAAAGCCACCTACGTCGCCAAGGAAGAAGCCTTTGACTACATCGCCGGGTACGTCCTGCACAACGATTACAGCGAGCGGGCCTTCCAGCTCGAACGCGGCGGGCAGTGGGTGAAAGGCAAGAGCGCCGACACCTTCGCGCCCCTGGGGCCCTTCCTGGCGACCAAAGACGAAATTCCCAACCCCAACAGCCTGCGGCTCTGGCTGAAGGTCAACGACGAACTGCTGCAGGATTCCAACACCGACGACATGATCTTCGACGTCCCGACCCTGGTCAGCTACATCAGCCAGTTCATGACCCTGCTCCCCGGCGATGTCATCTCCACCGGTACCCCCTCCGGCGTCGGCCTCGGCCTCAAGCCCCCCCGTTTCCTCCAGCCCGGCGACGTCGTGACCCTGGGGATTGAGGGGTTGGGGGAGCAGACTCAGACGGCGGTTGCCTACAGTTAATGAAGAATTAAGAATGAAGAATTAAGAATGGCTTCGCGGAAATGGAGCAGCGCGAGAATATTGTGCAAGTAAAATCCTTCGCATTGGCTGTCAGGATTATGAAATTGCACAAATGGCTAATTGAGCATAAGGTCCCTTACAAAGTAGCGGAGCAGTTGTTGAAGAGCGGTACTTCCGTAGGGGCCAATATCGAAGAGGCCATTGGAGGATTTACCAAAAAAGAGTTTTCGATGAAGATAGGTATAGCCTACAAGGAAGCCAGAGAAACCCGGTACTGGCTTAAACTCCTGCAGGCATCCGATTATCTGCCCGAAAAAATGGCGTTGTCGTTTCTTGAAGATTGTGATGAATTGGTAAAATTGTTAAGCTCAATCCAGAAAACAACCTTAGAAAACCTCCGGGATTGAACAGTTAATTCTTCATTTTTCATTCTTAATTCTTCATTGTCTATGACAATTGATGCCCACCAACACTTCTGGTTCTACACCCCTGAGCGGGATACCTGGATAACGGAGGAGATGGCGGTGATTCGGCGGGATTTTCTGCCGGGGGATCTGGAGCCGGTGCTGAAGGCCAATGGGGTGGATGGCTGCGTGGCGGTGCAGGCGGATCAGTCGGAAGAAGAGACGTTGCTGCTGCTGAAACTGGCCGAAGCCTACGGGATCGTCAAGGGCGTCGTGGGCTGGGTCGATCTGCGGGCCGAAAACCTTTACGACCGGCTGGAGTATTTTTCGCAGTACGAAGAGTTGAAAGGCTTCCGCCACATCGCCCAGGCCGAACCGGAGGATTTCCTGATTCGTCCGGAAGTCGTCAAAGGCATCCGGCAACTGGCGGCTTTTGACTTTACGTACGACATCCTGATTTACCCGAACCAGCTGAAATCGGCCCTGCGGCTGGTGCAGCAGGTGCCGGAGGTGAAGTTTGTCCTCGACCACTGCGCCAAACCGTACATCAAAGAGGGCAAAATCAACACCTGGGCGAGCTATATGGCCGAACTGGGCAAGTACAAAAACCTCAGCTGCAAGGTCTCGGGCCTGGTGACGGAGGCTGACTGGAAAGCCTGGAAACCGGAGCAGATCTATCCGTACCTGGACGTTGTTTTTGAGCATTTCGGCGAGGACCGGCTCCTGTTCGGTTCCGACTGGCCCGTCTGCCTCCTGGCCGCCGAATACCAGCAGGTCAAGGAAGTAGTGGAAACCTATTTCGCCGCCTGGGGCCCCGAAGCGCGCCGGAAGGTGTTCGGCGCGAATGCGTTGCGTGTTTACCGAATTGATTATTGACGTTTGACGCTTGACATTGGACGGAGTACCCCTTGTCAAACGTCCAAAGTCAAACGTCAAGCGTCATAAAAAACAACCATGAACCTAAATCTACAAGACCACGTCATCCTTGTTTCGGGTGGCGCCAAAGGCATCGGCGAGGGCATTGCGCGGACGCTGGCCGCGGAGGGTGCCATGCCGGTAATCATCGGCTGGAACGCAGCCGACAACCAGAAGGTCGTCGACGCCATTGTGGAAAGCGGCGGACGGGCCCATGCCATCACGGCCGAACTGACGCGCCCGGATGAATGCCGCAAGGCTGTCGAGACCGTCCTGGCCGAGTTCGGGCGCATCGACGGGCTGGTGAATAATGCCGGAGTCAACGACGGCATAGGCCTGGAAAGCGGTTCCTACGAAGGCTTCATGGAGTCGCTGCACCGCAACCTGGTGCACTATTACCTCCTGGCCCAGTACGCCCTGCCCGCCCTGAAAGAATCCAGAGGGGCCATCGTCAACATTGGCTCCAAGGTGGCCGAATCGGGGCAGGGGAACACCTCCGCCTACGCCGCGGCCAATGGCGGACGCAACGCCCTGACCCGCGAATGGGCCGTGGAACTGCTGCCCTACGGCATCCGCGTCAACTGCGTGATCGTAGCCGAGTGCTGGACGCCCCTCTACGAAAACTGGATCAGCAGGCAGCCGAACCCGGAGGAAAAGCTGGCCTCCATCGTCTCCAGGATTCCCCTGGAACAACGCATGACCACTACCGAGGAGATCGCCAACATGGTCGTTTTCCTGCTCTCCAATCGCTCCAGCCATACCACCGGGCAACTCATCCACGTTGATGGCGGGTATACGCATTTGGACCGGGCGATCACTTGACAAGGATTGATGGAGTGAAGGATTGAAGGATTGAGGTTTGCTTCGCCAGATCAGGCACGAACGATGAAACTCCCGCAGCAGCGGACCCCTCAATCCATCAATCCATCAATCCATCAATCCATCAATCCTTGAGTTCCTAAATCCCTCAATCCCTGACCCCATGGCCTCCATTTCACCCTCACCCTCTTCCGTTAAGGCGACTTCGCCGGCGGGGAACACCCGGCTGGCGTTTGCGCTGGTGACCAGCCTGTTTTTTCTCTGGGGCTTTGCCATCAGCATGCTCGACGGGCTGAACAAGAAAGTCCAGAACGTGCTGCACGTGTCGCGGGCGGAATCGGCCTGGGTGCAGGTCGTTACCTTCGGGGCGTACTTTCTGATGGCGCTCCCGGCGGGCTACTTCATGAAGCGCTACGGCTACAAACGCGGTATCCTCTTCGGGCTGTTGCTCTACGCTGGGGGCGGTTTCCTGGTGTATCCGGCCGGGGAAGCCCAGTCGTGGACCTTCTTCCTGGTGGCGCTGTTCATTCTGGCCTGTGGGCTGGCCTTCCTCGAAACGGCGGCCAATCCTTATGTTTCGGTGCTGGGCGCCCCGGAAACCTCCGAGCAGCGGCTCAACCTGGCGCAGTCGTTCAATGGCCTGGGCGTGATCACCGGGCCACTGGTGGGCGGGATGCTGCTGTTTGCCAACAAAGGCGTGCAGGAAACGGTAGAGCAGGGCTTTGACACCATCCAGCTGCCGTACCTGGTTGTGGGTAGTCTGGTGCTGCTGGTGGCGCTGATTTTCTACCGTACCCCGCTGCCCGAAATCCAGGAAGAAACGCTGGTGACCGACAGCTCCGCGAATTCCGGCAAATCACTTTTCGCGCACAGGCATTTCCGGGCCGGCGTGCTGGCACAGTTCCTGAACGTGGGCGCGCAGGGCTGCGTCTGGGGCTTTTTCATCAACTACGTGACGGAGCTCTCCAACCTCTCCGACCAGGACGCCTCTTACCTGCTCAGCGTGGGGATGGTGATTTTCATGGTAGGGCGCTTTGCGGGTACCTTCTTCATGCGCTTTGTCCGACCGAATGTGCTGCTGGGCTGGTATTCGGTGGCCATGGTTAGTCTGTTGCTGATCGTCAGCCAGAACCTGGGTCAGGTATCGCTCTACGCCCTGCTGGCTTTCTTCTTCTTTCAGAGCATCACCTTCCCGACCATTTTCGCCCTGGGCGTTAAGGATCTGGGCCAGTATACCAAACAGGGTTCGTCCTACATCATCATGGGCATCGTTGGCGGGGCCGTATTTCCTCCCGTCATGGGCCTGATCGCCGACAATTCCTCCACCGCCACCTCCTTCCTCCTCCCGGCGCTGTTCTTTGCGGTGATTGGGTGGTTCGGGTTTAAGGGTAGCCAGGTAAAGTAAGGATTGATGGATTGAGGGATTGAAGGATTGAGGTGGTCCGATGCCATAGCTGTAACGACCATAGTTCAATCCGTCGATCCCTCAATCCTTCAGTCCTTCAATCCTTCAATCCTTGTTTATGCGCCACTGCCTAGCCCTAGATCTAAAAGACGACCCGGCGCTGATCGCCGAGTACGAACGCTACCACGAGAAAATCTGGCCGGAGATTGAAGAAAGCATCCGGACGGCCGGAATTACATCCATGGAGATATACCGGCTGGGGAACCGGCTGTTTATGATCATGGAAACTGACGACACCTTTTCCTTCGACCGCAAGGCGGCCATGGACGCGGGCAATCCGAAGGTGCAGGAATGGGAAGCGCTCATGTGGCGCTACCAGCAGGCCCTGCCCATGGCCCGGCCGGGTGAAAAATGGCTGCTTATGGAGCGGATCTTTGCCTTGTAGTTTGGAAGGCCACAGGCTCAAAACGGTCGGTTCGGTAGCCGGGGGCGGCGGCTGACTGCCTATCTTTGTGGCCGGAACCAACAGATGAACCCATGCGAGCGGGCTGCTTTGGGGTACTGGCGTGGCTGTGGGCGTTCGCTGCAATGGGCCAGACAACGCTGAAGGTACTGACCTACAACATTAACCATGGCCGGAATACCCAGGATTACAGCAACCTGATCCGGGTGGGGGAGCTGATCCGGACGTACAAACCCGACCTGGTGGCCTTCCAGGAAGTCGACAGCGCCACGCGCCGCAGCTACGGGCGTTTCCAGATGGAGCAGCTGGCCAATCTGACGGGGCTCAAGCCGGTCTACGTGCCGACGCTCGCCCTGAAGGAAGGCAGCTACGGACTGGGCATCCTGTCCCGGTACCCCATCCTGGCGGTCCAGCGGCTCGATCTCCCCGATCCGGACTCGACCGGAGCCCTGCCGCTGCTGGAAATCTACATCGAATGGCCGGCCGGAAAAACCATCCGCTTCTGCACTACCCAGCTCGACCCGCACTCCTTCCTCAACCGGGGCGCGCAGCTCGCTTACCTGCGCCAGCTGCTCGGCCGGAGCATCCAGCCGGTGATTCTGGCCGGCGACTTCAATACCGATCCCGATGATCCCGAAGTGGAAAAATGGGACGCCCAATGGCGCGATGCCGGGGCGCAGTCCAGCGGGCCGACGATCGCCGGGACCGGTGCCCGGACGGATTTCGTCTGGACCCTACGCGGGCAGCGGTTTGAAGTCGTCAGTTACCAGGTACTCGACGAGCCGGGGACTTCCGATCATTTCCCCGTGCTGGTGACCTATCAGCTGAAATAAGTTCAGGGGCCGGATGGTTAGTATTTGCCGGTTGTTGACTCTATCGACTGTAAGCCGACGATTAACCCTTCCGACCGTGCACGTTGCGTTGTTTTTGCCCTGTTACGTAGACCAATTTTACCCCCAGGTAGGCGTAGCCACCCTCAACCTGCTCCAGAAGCTGGGCTGCCGGGTTTCGTATCCGCTTAACCAGACCTGCTGCGGCCAGCCTATGGCCAATTCCGGGTTTGAGCACCTCGCCCAGGGCTGTAATACGCTGTTCCTCGACAATTTTGAAGCCTACGATTACGTAGTCTGCCCATCGGGAAGCTGTACGCTGCACATCCGGGAGCACCTGCACGTTCCCGAGCGCGAACCGGCGGCAGAGAGCCTCCGCAAACGGGTCTACGAACTGACCGAATTCATGACCGACGTCCTGAAAGTGGAGACGCTGCCGGCAGCCCGCTTCCCTTACCGGGTCGGCCTGCACCAGAGCTGCCACGGCCAGCGCGGCCTGCACTTGTCGCAGATGTCGGAGCTCGTCGCTCCGCCCTTCTCCAAACCGGAGAGCCTGCTGCGGCTGGTCGACGGGCTGGAACTGATTCCGCTCGACCGTAAAGACGAATGCTGCGGCTTCGGCGGTACCTTCTGCGTCTTCGAAGAAGCCGTTTCCGCCCGGATGGGCATCGATCTGGTTGAAGACCACGTTCGCAACGGGGCCGAAGTGCTCACGGGCGGCGATATGTCCTGCCTGATGCACCTGGAAGGCATCGTCCGCCGCCGCAACCTGCCCCTTCGCGTCATGCACCTGGCGGAGATTCTTAACCATTCATAAAAAAATTAGACCGCTGGTCGTTAAATTCGTTTGTCTATTTGTAAAGCTTGTTTTACATTTGGTCAAATTTAAACGACAAGTCATGAAAACGAACTGGTTATTCCCGCACCGCTATCGCCTGATCGGCTGGCTGGTGCTCATTCCGTCGCTGGTCCTGGGGCTGGCGGTGATGTACGCCGACTTTGGCTTTAATTTTCTGACCGTTTCCGGGCAGGTGCCGGGAAAAATCTTTTCCTGTCCGATCAATCTCACGGACGAAGTCGCTGCCCTCGGTCTGATCGCGGGTTTGCTGATGATTGGATTTTCCCGGGAGGCGATCGAAGACGAGATGGTAAGCCAGCTGCGGCTGGAATCGCTGCAGTGGGCGGTATACATTCACTACGCCATCCTGGCGGTGGTCATTCTGCTAGTCCACGGGGACTATTTCCTGGACATCCTGATTTACAATCTGTTCACTCTATTGATTTTCTTCATTATCCGGTTCCGGCTGGCGCTGCGCCGCAGCGAAAGAGCGGCCCTGGTCTTATGAAAAATCGTCTGAAGGTCGCCCGGGCCGAACGGGATCTGTCGCAGGCCGACCTCGCCGACCGCATCGGGGTCAGCCGCCAGACGATTAACTCCATCGAAACCGGACGCTACGTGCCGTCGACGATTCTGGCCCTGACACTGGCGGAGGTGTTTGAAAAACCGGTCGAGGCCCTGTTCCAATTGGAAGAAACCGACTAACTTGTTAGTAGAAAAGACCGGAGCCTGCCTATGATGGATAAAGGTCCGTTCCCGTTGACGCCATGAAGCACGCCGAAGCCGCTACCCGATTCACGCAGGATTATGACCGTACCACCTGGCACGACAAATCGCTCTGGTTCATCCGGGAGAAGCGCGACCGGGCCGTCAACCAGATCCCCGAGTGGGAAGCGCTGCGGAGCATGGCCTCCCAGATCAAGGACAATGTGCTGTCCAACCTGGATACCTACCTGACGCAACTGGAAGAAAACGCCCGGCAGAACGGGGTGACCCTCCACTGGGCAGCCGACGCGGCCGAACACAACCGGATCGTCCTGGGCATCCTGCGCGAGAACGGCATTCAGCAGATGGTCAAAAGCAAATCGATGCTGACCGAAGAATGCCACCTGAATGATTTTTTGGGCGAGAACGGCATTGATGTCGTGGATACGGACCTCGGCGAGCGGGTAGTCCAGCTGGCCGGGGAGCCGCCCAGCCACATCGTCATGCCCTGTATCCACAAGAAGAAGGAAGAAATCGGCGCGCTGTTCCACGAACACCTGGGTACCGAAAAAGGCGCTTTCGACCCGCAATACCTGACCGAAGCCGCCCGCCAGCACCTGCGGGAGAAGTTCCTGACGCGCCGGGCGGCGCTGACGGGCGTCAACTTCGCCATCGCCGAGACGGGTGGCTTCGTCGTCTGCACCAACGAAGGCAATGCCGACATGGGCGCGCACCTGGCCGACGTGCACATCGCCTGCATGGGCATCGAAAAGGTGATTCCGAAGGCCGAGCACCTGGGCTTTTTCCTGCGGCTGCTCGCCCGGAGCGCCACCGGTCAGCCGATTACCACCTATTCCAGCCATTTCCACCGGCCGCGTCCGGGCCAGACGATGCACCTGGTGATCGTCGACAACGGACGGACGCAGCAGTTGGGCCGGGCTGATTTCCGGAACTCCCTCAAATGCATCCGCTGCGGGGCCTGCATGAACACCTGCCCGGTCTACCGGCGCTCGGGTGGCCATAGCTACCACAATGCCGTGGCGGGGCCGATCGGGGCGATCCTGGCGCCCAACCTGGACATGCGGAAAAACGCCGACTTGCCCTTTGCCAGTACGCTCTGCGGCTCCTGCTCGAACGTCTGCCCGGTCAAGATTGACATCCACGACCAGCTTTACAAATGGCGGCAGGTCCTGGCGGCGGAGGGCCATGTGGAGGCCAGCAAGAAACAGGGCATGAAGCTGATGGCCAGCGTGCTTTCCAGTCCAAAGCTTTTCCGCCTGGCCGGAAAGACCGGCCGGGGTGTCATGCGCCTGGCCCCCTTTGCCGTCTCCAATCCGCTGAACCCCTGGTACCGCGAGCGCGAAATGCCCGCCCCGCCGAAGGAAAGCTTCCGGGAATGGTACGTCCGCCAGGAGGCGGGCGCGCCGGTGAAGGCGGAGGAGGAGGTTAGGGAAGGGGTGAAGGATTGAGGGATTGAAGGATTGAGGGGCAGGTCGTTGGCTAGCCGGCTTACTTTTAACTTTTCATTTTTAACTTTTCACTGATTTTCACTGATTTTGTCTTCCCGCGACCGCATCCTGACCGCCATCCGGCAAAACAAGCCCGCTGACCGGCCCCTGCCCGACACGGCTTCGCTGGACGCAATTGATTTTCCCGATCGGATCGCCCGCTTCGGCGAGACGCTGGCCTTTATCGGAGGACAGACTTTTGTGGCGGCGGACTGGACGGAAGCCGAAACGTACATCCGCGAGACGTATAGCGACCTTCGGATCGTGGTCTCGACGGTTCCGGCCCTGGCGGGTCTGGCGACGACCGACGGTAACGTGGACGATCCGCACGCCCTGGCTGACGTGGAACTGGCCATTTTGCCCGGCACCTTTGCCGTTGCCGAGAACGCGGCCGTCTGGCTCCCGGATTCCGTCACGCCGCACCGGGTCCTGCCGTTTATCTGCCAGCATCTGGTGCTGGTGGTGCCCGCTAACGAGCTGGTTTCCAACCTGCACCAGGCCTATGCCCGGCTGTCGGTAGGGGAGAGCGGGTTCGGGGTGTTTATCGCCGGTCCGTCCAAAACGGCCGACATCGAACAGTCGCTGGTGATCGGCGCGCACGGGGCCCGGAGTCTTTCGGTAATTTTGGTAGCAAATGCCTGATCCGGCCTAACATTCTGGAGTTCCGGCGGGTTCTTACCGTATCTTTTGGCGCAAATCAACCGACACCCGTGACCGTCATTCGATTACACCATTGTACGTTACGACCCTGGCGCGATGGGGACGAATACTCGCTTTCTGAAAACGCCAATAACCGCAAGATTTGGGACCGTGTCCGGGACTTTTTTCCCAATCCCTATACCGTCCGGGATGCCGTTTCCTGGATCCGGATGAACCGTTCCTACCAGCAGCCGGTCAACCTGGCTATTGAAATTGACGGCCGGGCAGTGGGCAATGTGGGCTTCACCATCAAGGACGACATTTACCGCAACAATGCCGAAATCGGCTACTGGCTCGGGGAGGCTTACTGGGGCCGGGGCGTGATGTCGGAGGTAGTCCCGACGGCCGTCCATTACATGTTCCGGAACTTCTCCATCAACCGGGTGTTTGCCTGCGTGCTGGAAGGGAATAGTTCGTCGATGCGCGTACTCGAACAGGCGGGTTTCCGGCCGGAAGCCGTTCTGCGCCAGGCCGCCACGAAAAACGGCCGCTTCCTGGATGAACACATTTATGCCCTGCTGCGGGAGGAGTACGTGTCTCGGAATGAATCGGTTACGCTGGAGGCACGTCGCTGACCGACCCGCCTGCGTTGCGATTGCCCGGGCCAACCCCTTTCTTTGTGGCGTGTTTTCGGATCCCCTCCCGGTTACGGACGCTCCGGCAGGCTGATTCCTTCGCTACCGTTTACGCACATTCCATGTCAAAAATCGTCATTGCCATCGACGGCTACTCCAGCTGCGGAAAAAGTACGACCGCCAAACTGGTAGCCGCCCGTCTGGGGTACGCCTACATCGATACCGGCGCTATGTACCGGGCCGTCAGCCTCTTTTTCCTGCAGAATCATATTCCGCTGTCGAATACCAAAGCCGTCAAAGAGGCGCTCGATAAGATCCACATTACCTTCAACTTCAACACCCGGACGGGCCGGAACGAAACCTGCCTGAACGGACTCAATGTGGAGGAGGAAATTCGGAAATTGTACATAGCCAATGTCGTCAGCGAAGTAAGCGCCATCGCGGAGGTGCGTAAGGCCATGGTGGCCCAGCAACAGAAGCTCGGGCGTAAGCGCGGATTGGTCATGGACGGCCGCGATATCGGGACGAAGGTCTTCCCCGATGCTGAGCTAAAGGTTTTCATGACCGCCGATTCGTTTATCCGGGCCCAGCGCCGCCAGATCGAACTGCTCGAAAAAGGGGAGATGGTCGGCCTGGAAGACATTATCGAAAACATCCGCAAACGCGACCATATTGACACCACCCGGGCCGAGAGCCCGCTGCGGCAGGCCGAAGACGCCCGTTTGCTGGATACGTCGTTCATGACCATCGACGAGCAGGTCGACTGGGTAATTCAGCTGGCCGACGAGACCATCGCGGGCCTGTACCGGAAAGGGCATTTCAAGCATAAAAACCCATGAAAGCCGATTTCCTGATCGTCGGTCAGGGCATCGCCGGTTCCGTGCTGGCCTGGACGCTCCACCAGCGCGGGTACACGGTCGAAATCGTGGGGCAGGCCTCCGGCCCTTCGGCTTCCCTGGCCGCGGCCGGACTGGTGAATCCGCTGACGGGAAAAAAACTCGTCCGGACCTGGAAAGCCGACCAGTTATTTCCTTACCTGACCCCATTTTACCGGGGAGTCGAAGCCGCCCTGGGCGTCCGGTTCTATCACCAGACCGACATTTGCCGGCCGTACCGGTCCATTGAGGAGCAGAATACTTACCTGGCCCAGACCGCCGACCCGGGCATCCAGGGCTTTGTGCGGGAAACGACCGAGGACGAAGCCTACCGTCCCTACATCCGGAATCCCTATGGCGGGCTGACGGTCACCGGCGCGGGCTGGGTCGATACGGCGGTTTTTCTGGCTGCCGTTCGCGCGTTTTTTACCGCCCTCGGGCGCTACCGGGAGCAGGTGTTTGATTACGGTAAGCTGGCTGTGGACGAGACTGAAGTGCGCTGGGAGGGCGAGCGGTACGGGAAGGTTATTTTCTGCGAAGGGCCCTCCGGAAGGAGCAATCCGTACTTTGACTGGCTGCCGCACAACCCCGTCAAGGGCCAGCTGCTGGAGATTGTTCCCCAAGCGTACCCGATCCGGAACATCGTCAACCAGGGCATATTCATCCTGCCGCTGCCCGACGGCCGCTGCCGCGTCGGGGCGACCTACACCTGGCACGATCTGAATTGGGAAACAACCGAGGACGGAAAGCAGTTTCTGGAGAGTAAACTGCGTGAGTTGCTGACGGTTCCGTACCGGATATCGGGGCAGTGGGCGGGGATCCGTCCGGCTACCAAAGACCGCAGACCGCTGATTGGTCTGCATCCGGCGCATCCGGCAGTGGGAGTCTTCAACGGACTCGGCACGAAGGGCGTATCACTGGCGCCCTACTTTGCTGATCAGTTTGCGGATTTTCTCGCCGGACGCAAAGAATTGGACCCGGAGGCGAATATTGCGCGGTGCTTTTCGTTATATTTCCGTCAATAGGATATCGGTTGACTGGGCCGGGTGACGCGTTTCCGTTTTACGCTCCTGCCTGTGCTTCATCACCATAAGTCTGGACCCTACAAGGATTTATTTAGTATGTCGTTTATGGGCAAACAACCTTTACGTTGGATAGCCGGTCTGCTTTTGTTGGCGGCATTGCCGGCCATGGCCCAGCAATACCCTTCGCTGGAAGAGTTTGGGAGGAACCGCATCCAGTACCGCAAATTTGATTGGAAGGTCATCAAGACCTCCAATTTTGAGATATACTTCTACCAGGACGGCAACCAGATCGCCAATCTGGCCGCGCAGTACGCTGAGACGGATTTCGACCGGATTACCGAAATGCTGGGGTATACCCCGTACAACCGGGTTAAGATCTTTCTTTACAACTCCCCCCAGGAGCTGGCCCAGAGCAATATCGGGCTCAGCACCGCCGGTCAGGCCAACAAACGGGAACTCGACCTGTCGAAGTCCCGGCTCGAACTGGCCTTTACCGGCGACCAGATCAGTTTCCGGAAGCTGCTCATCCGGGAGGTTGCCCAGTTGTTTGTGTACGACATGCTTTACGGCGGCAGTCTGAAAGACGCCCTGCAGAGTTCGCTGCTGCTTTCCCTGCCCGACTGGTACATGCCCGGCATCGCCTCCTACATCGCCGATGGCTGGAGCGTCGAGATGGACGATTACATGCGGGATGTCTCCCTGACGCGACCCGTGCGCAAGCCCTCGGTCCTGACCGGGCAGGAGGCCATGCGCGTCGGTCATTCCATCTGGAATTATATCGCCGAGCGGTACGGACGGGACAATATTTCCAACATCCTGAACCTGACCCGCATCATCCGCAACGAGCAGAACAGCATCGCCAGTACCCTGGGCGTGCCTTATTCCCGCTTCCTGCGGGAATGGCGGGACTACTATGCTTCCATGGCCAAGCCCATTACCGAAGCGTATAAGTCCGGGGATGACGCTTTCCGCCTGACGATCTCTACCACTAAGGATCCCGTGCAGCTGACCAGCCTGCGCCTGAGTCCCGACCAGAGCCGCATTGCCTACGCAACGGCCTACCGCGGGAAGTTCGAGGTCGTGGTAGTTAATACGGCTACCCGGAAAAAAACGACGGTGCTTCAGGGCGGCTACCGCCAGGACGAGTCGACCGTTCGCGTGACGACGCCGCTCGTGGCCTGGCAGCGGGATAACCTGCTGGTGCTGGCGGACGAAGTTGGAAAAACCTTCCTCTACAGCTTTACTAATCTGGACAAAAAGCCGAAGCTGCGGCAGCGCCAGGTGGTACGGGGCGTAACGCAGGTGGTGGATATGGATGCCTCGGCCGACGGAGCCAGTCTGGTCTTCAGCGCCGACCGCCGCGGTCAGAACGACCTTTACCTCTTCAGCATCGGCCGTGGTACGGTCCAGCAGTTAACCAACGATCTGTACGATGACCTCTCGCCGCACTTTGTTGGTCGGACGCGGGAGATCGTGTTTGCCTCCAACCGCCGCGTGGATACCCTGGGTGGAGATAAGGGCAATTATAAAACCATTGGCAACCGGCTCAGCCTGTTCCGGCACGACGGTACGCCCCGGGCGGATTCGCTCGTCCGGCTGACGGATTCGCTCAGCACGGCGCTTCAGCCCCTGGCGGCCAATGAAACGACGGTTTATTACCTCGACGACAATGCCGGCGTGCGCAACCTCGTTCGCCTCGATACTGAAACCGGCACCCGCCAGATAGTAACGGCTTTCAGCCAGAACATTCAGCGGTACGATCTCATCCCGGCCTCCGGCGCCTTTGTGTACAGCCAGATCCGGGATGGATCCGAAGTAATTGGCTTCCGCTCGAAGCTCGATCTGACTCAGTCCTTGTCCCTGCAACCCACGCGCCGGGCGCTGGCGGTGGGTACGGCCCGCGGCGATTCGGCTACCGAACCGGCCGCCGCCACGGGTTCACCGGCCCAGGCGGCACCGTCTGTACCGCTGACGCCCGTACCGGCCCCCCTGAAACTGGAAGACGGCGAGGTGGATACGGATAACTACCAGTTCGACGGCGATGTGGCCAAGGCCATTGAGTTCCGGCAGCGGCGGACGCCCGGTGCGCCCACCAGCATTGCCGTTCCCCGGAATCGCCGGCGGGAGAACGTCACCATCCGCGGACCGTTCGATTATACCGGGCTGTTTGTGGCCAGCGATGCCAGCTCCGACTGGCGCATCGATCCCGTCCGGGGCTTTGGCTACTACCAGTCGCTGACGATGAACGACCTCCTGGAGAACCACGTCATCCGGGCCGGGCTGTTTATCACGACCACGCTGCGGAACAGTGACCTGTTCGCCGAATACCAGAACCGGGTCCACCGGATCGACTACGGGGTGCGCGTCGACCGCAAGACCATTTTCAACGACCCGCTCGGTAACAGCCAGAAATACCGCTTCAACAAGGTGTCGCTTTCGGCTTCGTATCCGCTCTCGGTCAACAGCCGGTTCACGCTCTCGCCTTCGTACACGGTTACCCGTCTGATGAACCTGCAGTCCATCGGGGAGCCGGACGCCGCTTCGGACTATGGCGGGCTGCGCGGCGAGTTTGTGTACGACAACACCAATCTGAACGGGATGAACCTCATCGAAGGGACCCGGATGAAGATTCGGTTCGATAATTTCGTAGGCATCCGGTCCATGTCGGAAAGCTTCAACCGCCTTTCTCTCGACCTGCGGCGTTACCAGAAGATCCACCGCGATCTGGTACTGGCCGTCCGGCTGTCGCTGAGCCATTCGGCGGGCCGCGCGCCCAAGCAGAGCACCCTGGGTGGGATGGAAAACTGGATCAACATTTCGGACGCGACCCGGGAAAACACCGACCGGAACCCGTTGCTGCTTAACCCGAACAACGACAACCGGGACATTTTCTTCCTGGATCTGGCGGCGCCCCTGCGGGGTTTCCGGCTGGGCAAGCTGACGGGTACCAGCCACGTGCTGGGCAATGCCGAACTGCGCCTGCCGCTGGTGCGGTACCTGCACCGGGGACCGGTTACCTCCAACTTCCTGCGCAACTTCCAGCTGGTGGCCTTCAGCGATATTGGCACTGCCTGGTCGGGTAAGGGGCCCTTCAACCGGCAGAACAGCCTGAATACCGACATCGTTGGCGGGAATGGCGACCCCTTCCGCGCGACGGTGACCAACTTCAAAAACCCCTTCCTGATTGGTTACGGTGCCGGTGTCCGGACGATGCTGTTCGGCTACTACGTGAAGTTTGATTACGCCTGGGGCGTTGAGAATAACGTAGTCGGAAAACCCATTGCCTACCTGACGCTGGGGTACGATTTCTAACGGCTTCCTACCAACTGATTTTAAGCCCGATCCACGCCGGATCGGGCTTTTTTTATGCTTTTAAGCGGGCTTTTATAGGCTGGCATAGTTTTGGCTCCTACCAGATAGAATTACGCATTAACGATTGTTCATTCCTGCGGATCCTTGTGACCAGACAGTCAGGAAAAGGGTCCAAAAAAGCTCGGCGGACCGGGCCAGGAGCGGCTTAGACGGGACATGCCATACCGGATTATCATGAGAAGAAATGCTACCTTATTGAGTCGGTGGATGAAACTGGACGCGTGGGCGGCGGCCTGTTCAGGGATAAATCCCTGGTGGCGCAGTTATAGAACCGGGCTTTCAGCGGGTTGGATGGCTCTAGCGCTGATCCTGACCGTGGGTGTCGCGGTAGCCCAGACGACTACCCAGCCGGAGCTGGACGTTTACCTGAAGAAGCGAATCGATAACGCCCGCCCGGCCCTGGGGGGCATCGTCACCTATACCCTGGTCGTCGGAAATGCCGGCAGCCAGGCCGCCAGCGGCGTCATTGTTGGCGCGACCCTGCCCGCTGGTGGTGTTCAGTACGAAAGCCATACGGTTCGCCGGGGTACCTCGACCTTTTCGCCCCAGACCGGTCAGTGGACCGTCGGCGCCATTGCAGCCAGCGACTCAGCGATCCTGGAAATTCGGGCGCGCGTTCTGAACCGGGGAGTATGGTACAGCACCGCCCAGGTAACGGCCATGCAGGGAACGGACTTCGACTCGCTTCCCAATAATGATAACGTACAGGAAGATGACTACGGAACGGCCTGTTTTACAGTGCCGCTTTACTGGTATACCGGATATGAGTACCGGGTGGCCGTACCGGCCGGGCTTACCGGAACGCAGTGGTTCCGCAACGGCCGGGCCATCAACGCTTCTTTTCCGGCGGATACGGCCGTGGTCCGAAACGATACGCTGCTGATCAAAGCGCCGGGTACCTACACCTTTACGACCACCTTAGGCAATTGCCCCCAGGGCGGCTGCTGTCCCATCGAAGTCATCCAGGGTCCCTGCGCCAGCCTGGGTGATTACGTCTGGCTGGATAAAAATTATAACGGGCGCCAGGATGCCGATGAATCCGGTGTTGCCGACGCCCAGGTTGAGTTGTACGACGAAGCCGGCACCCGGCTGGCCACCACCCGCACCAACGCGAGTGGTCAGTACCGGTTTGACTGCCTGCCCAGCGGTACCTACCGCCTTCGCTTCTTTGCCCAGACCGGAACCATCATGTCGACCTTCCGGGCGCTGGGTGTGGCCAATGGGGCCAATAGCGATGCGCAGCTGAACGGATTTACGCCCTTTATTACGCTGGATGCCGAAAAGGCAACAACCGATACACTTCGGAACAACCCGGGCTTCGACTGCGGGCTGGCCCCGTTCGGGTCGATTGGTGACCTGGTCTGGGACGATACCAACGGAAACGGCCGCCAGGACCAGGGCGAACCGGGCGTTTCGGGCGTGCGCGTTCAGCTCTACGATCAGAACGATCTGGTCAACAGCCTCAAAACGCTGACGACGAATACGAGTGGCCGTTACAAGTTCGATTCCCTGCTGACGGGCAATTACGTCTTGCGTTTTCAGCTGCCGACCGGCTTCCGGTTTGTGGCCCAAAAGGTTGGCACCGATACCGAAATTGATTCGGACGTGAACGCCAGCGGTCAGACGGCCGTCGTTGCCCTGGATGCCCAGCAGCCGCTCACCAGCCAGCTGCGGAATAATGTGACCATCGACGCGGGAATCCGGCTGATCTGCGCTGATCCGCTCGCGGTTACGGCCGCAACCTCCGCCAGTCTGGTGTGCAGTACCAGCCCGGTGAGCCTGACCGCCGGCGTGACGGGTGGCCAGGCGCCTTTCAGCTACGCCTGGACCGGCCCAAACAGCTTTAGCTTTACGATTACTAATCCGGTCTTAAACCTCAGCACTCCGGCAACGGGCACTTACACGGTGCGGATTACGGATGCCAACGGATGCTCGGGTACGGCAGCGGTTGGTCTGACGGTGAATCCGGCCCTGGCCGTTACGGCCCTGGGCAGCCCCACCTGCGTGGGCAGTCCGTTGAGCCTGTCGGCTACGGTAACGGGTGGATCGCAGCCGTATACCTATGCCTGGAGTGGTCCCAACAGCTTTACGGCGGCAGTGGCCCAGCCCAGCCTGCCTAACGCAACTACCGCCAATGCCGGTAGCTACACGGTAGTTATTACTGATGCCAGTGGCTGTTCGGCTACGGCCAGCACGACCGTTGCGGTTGGCAGTGTGCAGCCTGTAGCCAGTAACTCGGGCCCTGCCTGTGTGGGAGGAACGCTTTCCCTGAGCGCGACGGCTGGCACTAGCTATGCCTGGACCGGGCCGAACGGGTTTACGTCTACCGTACAGAATCCGGTCATCAATAACGCTACGCTGGCCATGGCCGGCAGTTATACGGTGGTGGTCGGATCGGGCGGCTGTTCTGGCGTTGCCACGACAACCGTGACGGTCAACAACCCGCTGGCGGTAACGGCGGCTTCGTCGGCCAGCCTGCTTTGCGGCACCAGCCCGGCCAGTCTGACGGCCACCGTTACGGGTGGACAAGCGCCTTACACCTACGCCTGGACCGGTCCGGGAAGCTTCTCGGCAACGGGTTCGTCGAACGTATTATCGCTCAATACCCCGGCAACGGGCAGCTACCAGGTACGGGTTACCGACGCTAACGGATGCTCGGGTACGGCAGCGGTTGGCCTGACGGTCAATCCGGCCCTGGCCGTTACGGCCCTGGGCAGCCCCACCTGCGTAGGCAGTCCGTTGAGCCTGTCGGCTACGGTAACGGGCGGATCGCAGCCGTATACCTATGCCTGGAGTGGTCCCAACAGCTTTACGGCGGCGGTGGCCCAGCCCAGCCTGCCTAACGCAACTACCGCCAATGCCGGTAGCTATACCGTAGTCATTACTGATGCCAGTGGCTGTTCGGCTACGGCCAGCACGACGGTAGCGGTGGGAAGCCAGCCGGTAGCCGCCAACTCCGGTCCGGTTTGCGACGGAGGAACCATCAACCTGAGTGCCACGGCCGGGACCAGTTACGCCTGGACGGGCCCCAATGGCTTTACCTCCAACCTGCAGAACCCGGTCATCGCCAACGCCACCCTGGCCGCGGCGGGAAGCTATACCGTCATCGTGGGCGGTCTGAGCGGCTGCTCGGGCGTGGCTACCACGACGGTCACCATCAACCCGAAACCGCTGGTAACGGCCTCGGTCAACAGCAGCACCCTCTGCGCCGGGGAAGCCATCCTGCTTTCGGCCGGTGTCACGAGCGGCACGCCGCCCTACCGCTACGCCTGGACGGGTCCCAATAATTTCGCGACTACTTCCGAAACAGCCACCGTAACCCTGCCCAACGCCCTGACGACGGCAACCGGCAGCTATACCGTCGTGATCACCGACGCCAGCGGCTGTACGGCCACGGGCGTAACCTCCGTGACGGTCGCCAACTGCTGCAACGTCGAACCGCCGGTGATTACCTGCGCCCTGACGACGATCTGCCCGGGCGGCGAAACAACGCTAAAATCGGCCAACTGCGCCGGAACGGTCGTCTGGTCCAACGGACAGACCGGCTCCAGCCTCGTTGTATCGCCCCTGGTAACCACGACATATACGGCTCAGTGTCGCCTGGATAACTGCATCAGTAATCCGTCCAATGCCATTACCATTACCGTGAACGACCCCAAAGTACCGGTTGTGACGGCGGAAGCCGATACGGTCTGCATCGGCGGGACGGTCCGGCTGCTGGCCACCGGTTGTACGGGCACGATCATCTGGTCGACGGGAGCCACGGGCTCTTCCCTGACGGTAACGGTCAACAGCCCGACGACTTATTACGCCAACTGTCGGATCGCGAACTGCATCAGCGGTCCTTCCAATAAAGTAACCATTCAGGTCGGCTCACCCTCGGCTCCGCGGATCATCGGCTCGGTGACCCAGCTGTGTGCCGGGGAGCAGGCGGTCCTGTCCGTGGCGGGCTGTTTCGGTACGCCCATCTGGTCTACCGGCGATTCGACCACCAGTATAACCGTTCGACCGACGCAAACCACGGCCTATTCCGTCTACTGCCGCCGGGGTACCTGCGTCAGCCCGCGGTCAACCAATTACACCATAGCCACCACCAAGCCGGAAGCGCCGGTCGTGCAGGTGAGCGCCGATACGGTCTGCGCGGGCAGCCGCATCATCCTGACGGCCACGGGCTGCGTGGGCGGAACGATCATCTGGTCGTCGGGCCCCACGGGCGTCAGCAGCTTCACCACGACCGTTACCAATAACATCAACTATTCGGCCTTCTGTAAAGTCGGGAACTGTACCAGTGATGCCTCAAACATCATCGGCGTGGTGGTCGTCAGCCCGTCCGTGCCCATCATCCGGACAACGAGTTCTCTGGTCTGCGCCGGCGAGCCGGTCACGCTGACGGCCCAGGGCTGTACCGGCACGGTGGTTTGGTCGAACAATCGAATCGGAGCCAGCATCACGGAACTACCGGGCAGCACGACCCAGTACACGGCCCGCTGCCAGGTAGGCGACTGCCTCGGCTCACCGTCTAACGCCGTCACGGTCACCGTCAACAACAGCGCCGCACCGAAGCCGACGGTGGCGGTATCGAAGACCGAAATCTGTAAGGGCGAAATAGTCACCCTGACGGCCAGCGGCTGTACGGGTGGTACCATCGTCTGGTCGACGGGGGCCACCGGCGTCAGCAGCCTGACCGTCGCGCCCGAAGCAACCACCGAATACTACGCGGCCTGCCAGATCGGTACCCAGTGTCTGGGCCAGCCAACGAAACAGACGGTAACCGTCCGGGCCGTCCGCACGCCGGAAATCGTCTGCAGCGCCACCCGCATCTGCCCGGGTGATTCGGTGAAGCTGACCATTGTCCACTGTACCGGCACACCGCTCTGGTCGACCGGGGAAACCACGACCAGCATCTACGTTTCACCCAAGGTCACTACGGCCTACACGGCTATCTGCCAGCTGCAGCCCTGTAATTCGGATCGGTCCAAGGAATACGTCATTACCGTAGATAAGCCCGAAGCCCCGACGCTGACGGCCTCCAAACTGACCATCGAGCCGGGCGAATCGGTAGTGATCTCCGCCAGCGGCTGTACGGGTGGTACCATCGTCTGGTCGACGGGCGTCTCCGGCGTCAGCAGCCTGACCGTCACCCCGACGAGCACGACGAGCTACTTTGCGCAGTGCCGCCTGAACGCCTGCCTCAGCGACGTTTCGGCCCAGCTGACCATCCGGACCCGATTCGCCTGCGATTCGACCATTGCGGCACCGGTGGTAGTGGCCCAGGCCCGGAACGCCTGTCCGTCGCCGACGGTCGATCTGCGGCAGGTCATCGAAAGCCGGCCCCGGACGACCGGCGGCATCTTCGAGTTCCGCACGGGCAACCAGGCCGATTCGCCGCCGGTGCTCAATCCGATCGCGGTAGGGGAAGGACGCTATTATATCTTCGAACGCACGCTGGCCGGCTGCTATAGCCTGCCCGCGGAGGTGAACGTCCGGATTCTGACCTGTACCGATACCTGCCGAGTCGATCTGTTTGTGACCAAAACGGCAAGCAAGACCGTAGTCGCGGTCGGGGATACGGTTCGGTTTACCCTGGTGGTCGGTAACAAAGGTCCCTGCCTGGCGACCAATGCCATTGTGCGGGATCAACTGCCGCAGGGCCTGGTTCCGGTAGCCACGACGGGCCTGCAAACCGACGCTCAGGGCCGTCTGGGTGCCATCATCGATACGATCCGCGCCGGCCGGGAGGTCATCTTTACCTACACGGCCCGGGTGACGGCCGCGGGTCCGCTGACCAATACGGTCCGGGTTCAATACCGTGATCAGCCGGATCCGGATTCCACCAACGATCAGGCCAGCGTAACGCTGCGGAATGCCGCGGCCAGCGGGTACATCGGCCTGGCCAAGCAGGTTGGACGCCCGACGAAGCTGGCCGACGGGCTGTACCGGATCCCGTACACCTTCACGGTAACCAACTACGGCACCACCAATGTCAGCCGGGTACAGGTAGCCGATTCGCTGGATCGGGTATTTGCACCGCACACGATCGAAGGCATTACGTTCCGGGGCGACAGCACCAATACGCTGCGCTTCAACACGGCCTTCACGGGCATTGGAGCCAACACGCGCCTGCTGGATTCGACCAGTACGCTGGCGGCGGGCGCCACGGCCCGCTTTGGCCTGGACGTGACGGTGCGGCTCCAGAGCCTGGCCGATACGGGTTCGGTGTTCAACAACCGGGCGTTCGTGACGGCCCGAATGGGCAGCGAAACCATCCGTGACCAATCGACCGCGGGTACAAACCCGGATGCCAATAACGACGGCAACCCGACCAACGACAGCAACCCGACACCGGTGCGCCTGGGCGCGGAACCCGCCATGATCGGGGTGGCCCTGGCGGTGGTTAAAGTGGAGGAAAAGCCCAACAGCAGCTACCACGTCACCTACCAGATCATTGTCCGAAACTTTGCCAATACGCCCCTGACCAACGTCCAGCTGGCCGACACCCTGAGCCGGGCCTTTGCTTCCCCGGTCGTGTTCTCGGTCCTGGGTACGCCCCTGGTTAGGAAGGGCAGCTCGCTGGTGCCGAATCTGAACTTCAACGGATCGAGCAACGCCAATATCCTGTCCCCGAGCAGCACGCTGCCGGTGGGCGCGGTCGATACGGTCTGGGTAACCGTCAACATCCAGACCAACGGTCAGTTCGGGCCGTTCTATACCCAGGTACTGGCCCGCGGCCAGCAGGGGAACGTGGTTGCTACGGACCTGTCCAACAACGGCTTCGATCCCAACCCTTTGGGTAACCAGCCGACGGCCGTGCGCTTTGACCTGCCTTCTTCGCTGCTGGGTGTGGCCAAGTCCGTGGGCATTCCGCAGAACCGGGGAAATGGGATCTTCGATGTGCCGTATGTCATTACCCTGACCAACTATGGGTCTACGGACCTGACCAACGTGCAGGTGGAAGACAACCTGGCGACGACCTTTGGCTCGGGCGCGGTCCTCACGCCGGGTAAGATTCCGCTGACGGTGGATGCGGGCCTGGTGGCTGATACTAACTATACCGGCGTCGGGCTGCAGACGAAACTGCTGGTGGAAAGCCGCAGTACCCTGCCGCGCGGAGCGAGCCGCAGCATCCGGTTTACGGTGCGGGTGGACGTGAAGAACGCGGATTCGACGCGGTACTACAACATGGCAGTTGCAAGGGCAAACGGACCGAATAATGTCAGCGTCAGCGACGAGTCGGAAACCGGTGTCAACGCGGACCCGGACAACGACCTGGATCCCCGGAACAACAGCCGCCGGACCATGGTCACCCTCGGCATCCCGCCCGCTCCCCGAATTGGGGTGGCGCTCTCGGTGCGGGATACCGCCCGGCAGGAAGACGGCTCTTACAACGTCCGCTACATGGTGGTCGTGCGGAATTACGGCAACCTGCCCCTGGAGAACATCCGTCTGGTGGATACGCTGGCCAAAGCCTTCAACGAGGCCAACGGCGCTTCCTACCGGGTCGTGGTGGAGCCGGTGGTGCCGCTGGGAAGCCGCCTGGTGCCGAACCGCAACTTCAACGGCGATACGGACGTCGACCTGCTGAGCGAGGACAGCCGCCTGTTGACCGGTGCGGCCGGAGCCGACACGCTCTACTTTACCATCAATGTGCGGACCGACGGGCGCAAGACGCCGTATCTGACGCAGGTATTCGCAACGGCAACGGGAGGAACCATTACGGTACGCGACGCCTCGACCAACGGCACCAACCCGGATCCGAACGGCAACCGGAATCCCTCGGACCCCGGCGAAGCCGTTCCGACGCCGCTGATTCTGCAGTCGACCAAGCCGCTCTTTATTCCGGAAGGATTCTCGCCCAACGGGGACGGGATCAACGACCGCTTCGTGATCCAGAATCCGACCGACGCAACGATCAGCCTGGAGGTCTACAACCGCTGGGGGCACCTGGTCTACAAAAACGATAATTACCAGAACGACTGGGACGGCACGCCCAATACCGGGCTGCAGATCAACTCTGCCGCCAATGGCCTGCCGGATGGGACGTATTACTACATCGTCCGGCTCAGCGATGGCCGCAAGTTTGTCCGATACATGACGATTAACCGTTAACCCGATGTTTACGCGAGGTCTGAGAAAAGAATGGATGGTGGTGCTGCTGCTGGCGCTGGTCGCCGGCAGCCGTCCCGCCTGGGCGCAGCAGGACAAAATGTTCTCGCAGTATATGTTCAACATGCTGGCGGTCAACCCGGCCTATGCCGGCAGCCGCAGCGTACTGAGCGCGACGGGCCTATACCGGAACCAGTGGGGCGGCATTCCCGGGGCGCCCCAGACGGCGACCTTTACGCTCGATATGCCCGTGAGTCAGGAGCGCGTGGGTCTGGGTCTGCAGGTGTACAACGACCGCCTGGGCGCTTCGGCCGAAACAGGTGTCTTTGCCACCTACGCTTACCGGATCCGGCTGGGCGACCGCTCGACGCTGTCGCTGGGCCTGCAGGGCGGAGCCGTGAGCTTTCAGTGGAACCTGGCCGATGCCATGCTGAACCCGGACGGAACGCCTGACCCGGCCTTCTCCCAGAACATTTCGAAAATCCTGCCCAACTTCGGTACCGGCATCTACCTGAGCAGCGACCGGTCCTACCTGGGGGCTTCGGTGCCCCAATTGGTTAAAAATAAGCTGAGTGATTTCGATTCCGGGTCAGAACGGGCTGTCCAGCGGCGGCACGCCTACGTCATGGGCGGCTTTGTCGTGGGGCTCAGCGACGCCCTGAAGCTGAAGCCTTCTTTTCTGGTGAAGTACGCGGAGGGAGCCCCGCTGGGCATCGACGGGAACATAAACCTGTGGATCGCCGACCGGCTGGCCATTGGGGGTTCGTACCGCCGGAACCAGTTCAATTCGTTCGGGGCCTTCTCCAGCGACGCCATCGTGGGCATGGTGGAAGTCCAGCTCTCGGACCAGATCCGGCTGGGTTACGCCTACGACCGGATGCTGAATAACCTGCGGTCCTTTGGGCCCAATTCCCACGAACTCATGCTTCGGTATGAGTTTGGTTTCGGCCGCAGCAGGATCCTGACGCCCCGTTATTTCTGAGCCGGTTCCGGTGACGGGTTTACCCCGGGCTCGTCTATACGGGTATAGCCGATTGGCTGATGAACCAACCGAATCGTAGCTTTCCCATGTTTGCGCGTGTTGCCTGTTGCTGCTGGCACAGGCTGGTCCCCTGCGGGCCCAGTTCCTCCTGAAAGAAGCGGGCCGTCAGGCTGAACGGCTCGCCTACCGCCAGGCCATCGATCTCTACGAACAGGCCCTGCTGAACAACCGCCTTCCGGCTCCGGAGCGCTTAACGGCCCTTTACCAGCTGGGGTATTGTTACCGCCAGGTCCGCGACATGCCCAATGCCGAGCGGGTGTATCGCCAGTTTTTCACCGAATCGGGCGAGGAGGTCAAAGGGGAACGGGCGGATGCTTACCTCCATTATGCTCAGGCCCTGGCCAGTAACGGCCGCTACCCGGAAGCGCAGGAGGTGTACGAGGCCTACGCCCGGCAGCGCCGCCAGGATCCCCGCGGAAAGAAATTTGCCCAGCTTTACGAAGACGTCAGCCTCCTGACCCGCAATGCCGACAGCTACCGGGTAGAATACCTCAATTTCAATTCCAGTGCCATGGATTTCAGCCCGACTTACTATAGGAACGGGCTGGTGTTTGTTTCGGCCCGGGCCCAGACCAGTGGGCTGCGGCGCGTGTTCGGCTGGAATAATACGCCGTTTCTGGACCTGTACCATATGCCCGATCTGGCGGCAACAGGCGAGGCACCCGCCTCGATCAGCGGTGCGGGGCCCAAAGCCGAAAACCCCGTGCGCTGGATGCCCCCGGTCGGGCGGGATACCTACACGCCCCGGACCGCCAACGATTCCCGAACGCTGGGCTTCCTGACGAGTCCCGGGGAGCCGGCCGAAACCCCGGCCCGTTCCGCCTCGGCCATCGATCCCTTCAGTTCGGACCTCAACAGTCCCTACCACGAAGGCCCTCTGACGTTTACCCGGGACGGCAAAAAGGTGATTTTCACCCGCAACAATTACAACCGCTCCCGCTACGGCCGAAGCACCGACGGGGTCAACAAACTAAAACTGTACGAGGCCGATGAGGTCGAGGGGCGCTGGACCAATATCCGGGAGCTGCCCTTTACCGGCAACAACTACTCGACGGGCCACCCGGCCCTGAACCCGGACGAAAACCGGCTGTTCTTTGCTTCGGATCAACCGGGCGGGTACGGCGGGGTAGATCTGTACGTAGTCCGCTGGAACCGCGAGAAAGGGGAGTGGGGCCGGCCCATCAACCTGGGTCCGAAGATCAACACCAAAGGCAATGAGCTCTTTCCGTTCGTGGATGAACGGGGTAATCTGTATTTCTCCTCCGACGGGCATCCCGGCCTGGGTGAACTGGACCTGTTTTGCGCCCAGCTGACGAAGGAAATTCAGGTCCAGAGCCTGCATAACCTCGGCGCCCCGCTCAATTCGTCCAAGGACGATTTCGGCATCATCACCGATGGCCTGCGCCGGTTTGGCTATTTCAGCAGCAACCGCAAACGGGGCGGGGCCGACGATGATATTTCCCGGTTCCAACGGGAAGGATCGCTCTACGCCTGCCGCCAGCTGATGCTGCAACTGTACGATGCCGAAACGAAAGCGCCCCTGGCCCGGGCCCGGGTAGCCATGGAAACCAAAGGCGATTCGAGCCAGACCCGGATTGCGCTGACCGATTCGCTGGGCCAGATCCGGCTTTGCCTGGACCCGGAGGCTGAATTCAAGTTCTCCGCCAGCCTGGACGGCTACCAGGCCAACCGCCTGGGCTTTTCAACCCGCGATCTGGCCGACGACCTGCCCATTCGGCTGGATGTGCCGCTGCAGCGGCTGGCGGGCCGGGTCTACGGGCAGGTGCTGGCCCAGCAGAACCGGCAGCCCCTCGACAGCGTCCGGGTAATCCTGCGCAACGACTGCGACAGCACCGTGCAGGAACTGCTGACCCTGCGCGACGGCCGGTATGCCTTTTCCACCCAGCCGGGTTGTATCTATACCCTGGAGGCCCGGCACAAAGGCCATGTAGGCTGGAGCCAGCGGATTTCCGGCCAGGGCGATGTACAGCTGGAGCTGCTCCTGTTTGGCAAGAATGACATCATTCGGCTGGATAACATCTATTATGAATTCCGGGAGTGGAACATCCAGCCCGAGGCGGCAGTCGAACTCGATAAACTGGTTGCCCTGATGAAGCAGCACCCGGGCATGCGGATCGAGCTCCGATCCCATACCGACAGCCGGGCCTCGGCCGGGTTCAACAAACGGCTGTCGGCCCGCCGGGCGCAGGCGGTCAGCACCTACCTGAGCGAGCGGGGCATCACCGAGGATCGGCTCGTGGCGGTCGGTTACGGCGAAACCCAGCTGGCCAACGGCTGCCGCGATGGCGTCGACTGCAGCGAGGACGAACACCGCCAGAATCGCCGGACGGAGTTCCGGATTCTGGCCATTCAGTAAGCACGCTACTTTTTGGGCCGGGGGCGTGGGCCGTTTCGGAAAGCGCCGTACTTTCGTGCGAAATTCCCATCGAGCCCCATGCCTCGTTCCTGTATTCTGGCGCTGCTGTTTTTGTCGGTCTTCTTTTCGGCTAAACCCGTCCGGGCGCAGCGCGAAGTGCTGTATGCCCAATACCTGACCAATCCCCTGACGATCAACCCGGCTTATACCGGCCAGCGGGAGGCCATGACGCTGACGGCCCACTTCCGCCGGAAATGGTTCGGCGTGCAGGGCCTGCCCATCACCCAGAGCCTGGGCATCGACGGGGCGACGGCCGGTAACCGGTTCGGCCTTGGCCTGCAGGCCCTGAACGACCGCATGAGCCCGTATTCGAATACCGGCCTGTACGGGAGCCTGGCCTACCACCTGTCGGTCGGTAGCGGCAAACTCTCGGTCGGCGGCTCGGGCGGCGTAAACATCCTGCCCGTCTTTGATCCGGCTTCGGGTGGGGGCTTCAACAAGGCACTGCCGAGCCTGGGCCTGGGCGCACACTTCGAATCCGAAGCGGCCTGGGTAGGCGTTTCCATGCCCGAGCTGGTCAAGCGGCCGCTCACGCTTTCCTCCGGGGTAGGCGGGGCTACGTTGCAGTACAACCGGCCGCTATTCATCCACGTAGGGGCGAAGCTGCGGTCCCAGGATAACCTGACCATCCTGCCGTCGATCCTCCTCACGCGCCAGGCCAGCCGGCCGCTGGGCATCGACCTGAACGCCAAAGTCTGGCTTTACGAAAAGCTGGCCCTGGGCGCTTCGGCCCGCTTGCAGAGCAGCGGAGTCTTTGGCGCCCGGACCTACTTCCACGGCCTGGCCGAATACCAGCTATCGCCGGGCATCCGGGTGGGTTATACCTACAGCAGCCAGACCGTCGAGGCGCCCTTCCTGCTTCCCAACAGCGTACACGAACTGGTGTTTCGCTACACGCCGAGCCCGGTAGGTTTCTCGCTGCGGTAAAACGAGTTATTCGATCACAATCATCTGGTGCCCGTTCAGCTCCGGCAGCACGAAGCTGATGCGGTTGCCCGACTGACGAAAGCGCAGCGGCTGGTTTTCCGGCACCCGGGTCAGGCGCCTGACCGACCCCGCTACCCGCAGCGATACACCCACATTCTGCAGGGGAATGACGTCTTCCACGACGTCAAAGTCCACGCCCCGCCGCTCCGGTACGTAGCTGAGCAGGTGCAAAACGCGGCGCCGTTCGGCGGGCTGTTCGTTGAGGGTGGCAATCAGGGTAGATGGCCCGTCGGTGCGAACCAGCGGGTCCGGTAAGAGGCGATCCAGGGCGTTGAGCACCAGCTGCTTGCACCAGCGCGGCGCGTTCTGGTGGTACTGCCCAAAAATGGGGTGCATGAAGTAAATGCCGGCGGGGCTTTCGGTAATGGCCGGATAGCCCGCCTGGCCCGAAGAAGGCGTGTGGCGGTGGGAGGCAAAATGCTCCCAGGTCCGGTTAAAGTACGGCACGTTGGTTTGGGCCAGGACGGTCGCCCCGTTGGGTTTGACCTGCAGGCCTTTCTGGTACATGACCAGCTCGGTCCGGGGCAGGCCGGTCGCCAGCGGACCTTCGGTAACGATAAAATCGGGGCTGTAGGGCGCTTCGCCCACGTACTCGATGCCCAGGGGCAGGGCAAAGGCGGTGCCGGCTTCGTTCAGACCCGAGCGATGGGAGGCCAGGAGCTTGCCACCGCTCTGGATAAAGGTTTCCAGCTTTTGTTTGAGGGCCGCGTTCACCACGATGGAATCGGGCAGGACCAGCAACTTGTAGGGCCGAAAATCACTCTGCGAATCGACAAAATCGAACTGGTGGCGGCCTTCCTGGAGCAGCCGGACCGCTCCCAGGGCAGCAGGCACCTGCCGGGCTTCCCCTTTAAAAAACTCTTCCGGTGTCAAGATACCGATTTCGGTCACGGCCCGGGCGTTTCGGCACCAGGGTTCTTTTTCTTCAATCTGTTTATACACCGAACCGATCAGGTCGTAGGTGGCCGGGTCGAGCTGGCCCAGCGGGTGCAGCTGATCGCCGATGGCACACTGGGCGCCCAGGGCGAGCATCAGGTTGGTCTCGAACTCAAGGGCGGGGCGATTTTTAAGGGAGTGGAAGTCGCCCCAGGAGGTATGAAACTTCCCGGTCATGCCCAGGTACCCTTTGCCCAGCGTCCGGGCGTAGCGGGCCGTGAGCGGAAAGTGCAGGTAACCCCAGCCGCCGCTGGGCAGGGATTCTAGCTCGAGGTGGGTGTAACTCGGGAGGTCGGGACGGATTTTGGGTCCGACGTGCCCGCCGTTGTAGAAAATGGTCGCCTTCGGATCGCGCTTTCGGATGTAGTCCGTCATTTCGGCCTTGAATTCCTGGAGCGCGCGAGCGGCGTACTGCGCCCGCTGCAATTCGTCGGCCGGATCGAGACTGAGCTTTTGCATGGCCGCGATGCTTTCCCGGTTGGCGTTCGGCAGGGCGTGGACAATATCGAAGAAAACCCCGTCGACCGGTACCTGCTGGAACACCTCATCGACGTACCGGAAAAGAAAGTCGCGGTAAGGCGTCAGCACGCAGAGGTGGTCGTAAAACCCAGGCTCAAACTGGCTTTTCTGACCCATCGGCCGTCCTTCGGCATCCCGCATGAGCCATTCCGGATGCTGCCGGGCCGAAAAATGGTCCCACTGCACGGTAATGTACACCGGCACCCGGATATTGCGCTTGTGGCAGGCCTCGATCTGTTCCTTCAGCAGGTTGCGGGAAAGGTGCGGGTGGTGGCGTTCGGGAAAGCGCTGGGTGTCGTGGTAGATATAGCCGTGGTGGCACCGGCCAAAACAGGTCACCGAATTGACCCGGGCCCGCTGCAGGGTGGAGGCAAATTCATCGGGGTCGAACTTGCTGGCAATGTCGCGGATCGTTTCGGGCGTATGGAAGTCCAGGTGCACCTGCCGGAAACGAAGTTCGGCGGGGGCATTGGCGGCGGTACTGGCTTGGTTAGGGGCGGCAAGGCGGCGGTCAAGCCCGGCCAGAACGGACGAGGGCAGCAGCAGGCTGGCCGCGCTCAAAGACGTTTGTTGCAGGAAGGTACGACGGTTCGTCATAAGGATTGGATTACCAACTCAATTCGTCCAGAAAAGAACGGGCCGCGACTGATTTACCGGAATCGCGCCAATGAACCATTTCCCCTGGCCAGGTGTACCCCAAGTATGGCAAAATCTACTTCGGCCCCCGCCGGTGACAAATCCTTTTCCTGGCGGGAACGCTTTTCGGCCCTGGGCAACCTGCCGCGCTTTTTCCGGATGGTCTGGGAGGCATCCCCGGGCCTTTTTCTGGGTAATGCGGCGGTCCGGCTGGTTCGGGCGGCCATGCCGGCCCTGACGCTTTACCTGGGCAAACTGATCATCGATGAGGTCGTCCGGATGGCGGGCGGCGGGGGCGGGGATACCCGGTACCTCTGGACGCTGGTAGGGGCCGAGTTTGGCCTGGCGATCCTGTCGACGGCCCTGGGGCGGCTGACCAGCCTGCTCGACGGCCTGCTGGGCGATCTAGTGACCAACCAGACCTCCGTCCGCCTGATGGAGCATGCCGCTTCGCTCGATCTGGAACAGTTCGAGGACGCCACTTTTTACGACAAGCTGGAACGCGCCCGGCGGCAGACCACCGCCCGCTCGTTTCTGCTCTCCCAGGTGTTCGGGCAGATGCAGGAACTGGTGTCGGTGGGCTTTCTGGCCGGGGCGCTGGTCGTGTATAACCCCTGGCTGCTGCTCCTGCTGCTGCTGGCGGTAACCCCGGCTTTTGTGGGCGATAATTACTTCAACCAGCAAAGCTATTCGCTCTCCCGCAACTGGACGCCGGAGCGGCGCGAACTGGATTACCTGCGCTTCGTGGGGGCCAGCGACGAGACGGCCAAGGAAGTCAAAATCTTCGGGCTGTCGAATTTCCTCATTGATCGGTTCCGGGCCCTATCCATGGAATATTACCGGAAAAACCGCGACCTGTCGATCCGCCGGGCGGGCTGGGGCACGGTCCTGACGGCCCTGGGAACGGCGGGCTATTACGGCGCTTACGTCTGGATTGTGGGCCGGGCTGTGACCGGGTCGATTTCCATCGGGGACCTGACCTTCCTGGCGGGCTCCTTCCGACAGTTGCGCTCGTCCATGGAAGGCATCCTGCTCCAGTTCAGCAGCCTGACCCAGGAGGCCATGTACCTGCAGGATCTGTTTGATTTTTTCTCCATCCAGCCGCTGATTCATTCCCCTGGCCAATCCCTGCCGTTTCCGCGGCCCATCCGCCAGGGCTTTACCTTCGAGAACGTGGGTTTTCAGTACGCCAACGCCTCCGCCAGCGGCTCCGAACGCTGGGCGTTGCGCAACCTGAGCTTTACGCTGATGCCAGGCGAGAAACTGGCGCTGGTGGGGGAGAACGGGGCAGGGAAGACCACGCTCGTCAAGCTCCTGGCCCGGCTCTATGACCCCGCCGAGGGGCGCATCCTGCTCGACGGCCGCGATCTGCGCGAATACGACCTGGCGGAGCTTCGCCGCAACATAGGCGTTATTTTCCAGGATTATGTGCGCTTCAAAATGTCGGCGGGCATCAACATTGCCGTCGGAGACATCGACGAACGCACCAACCAGCCGCGGATCGAAACGTCGGCCCAGCGGAGCCTGGCCGATACGGTGATCGCCAAACTGGCCGGCGGCTATGACCAGCAACTGGGCCGGAGTTTCGGCCGGGGCGTGGAACTATCGGGTGGGGAGTGGCAGAAGGTGGCCCTGGGCCGGGCGTACATGCGCGACGCCCAGGTGCTGATACTCGATGAGCCGACGGCCGCCCTCGACGCCCGGGCCGAGTACGAAGTCTTCCAGCGGTTTGCCAAATTGACCGAAGGAAAGTCGTCGGTCATCATTTCTCACCGCTTCTCAACCGTTCGCATGGCCGACCGGATTCTGGTGCTGGAAGGCGGGCGGCTGCTGGAGATCGGTTCCCATGCCGAACTGCTGGAACAGGGAGGTCGGTACGCGGAACTGTTTCAGCTCCAGGCGCGGGGCTATCAATAAGCGGAAGGCGAACCGGTTTTTATCCAGGCTCAGTGGCCATTGCCCTGGCTGGCGGTCTGCAGGTCTGCCCGGATTTTAATGTATAGGATGATGCCGGCCAGGATGGCCGTAATGCCGTTGGCGAACACCAGCGGCAGATCGTTGATGTACAGACCATACACCAGCCAGGTCAGCGTACCGATAAAGAGCATGGAAAAGGTGCTGACCGACAGGTCGGCCGTGGCCCGCGTCTTGATGGTTTTGTAGGCCTGCGGGACAAACGCCCCCGTAGTCAGGATGGCGGCAATAATGCCGAGGAGTGAGACGAACGACATGGAATTAGGGATCGGTGACACATAGCTTCTTCACGTTGCGTATAACCACGGCCAGGGCCACTCGATAAGACAAAAATACAGGAAGCAGCCTAAAAGTGAGCGACCGGAACCGCCTGAAAATGAAAGGTATTTGATAAGTTGAATAACATCGCCGGAAAATCCTACCGGAAGGCTGGGATGGTGCTTACCGACCAGGACAGGGTAGGGTAGAAGCTCGCTCAGGGAGAGGTTCGATCGCTGGTTTCGGCCGGAAAAGCGCCGCGCCTTTCCCGCTTTTTACCGACCTTTGCCCCGATGCAACCTGAATTTGGAATTATTTTCGACATGGACGGGACGATGGTGGACAACATGATGGTTCACCACCATGCCTGGCAGGCCAAACTGGCCGAAGTGGGTCTGGCCTTAACGTTGGACGAAGTGATTGCCCACTGCCACGGGCGGAACGACGAAATCCTGCAGCGGCTGTTCGGTGAACGATTCACGTCCGAGCAGCGGCGGCGGATTTCGCAGGAGAAGGAAGCTCAGTACCGGCTGATTTTCAGGGACCAACTCCGGCTGATCGACGGCCTGCCTCAGTTTCTGGAAGCAGCCCGGGCGGCGGGAATACCAATGGGCATCGGTACGGCGGCGAACATCGAGAACGTGGACTTCGTACTCGACCAGCTGGGCATCCGCCCGTATTTTTCGGCCGTGCTCTGCGAGCGTGACGTTACCCGCGGCAAGCCCGACCCCGAGTTCTTCCACAAGGTCGCGGATCAGCTGGGCGTACCGTACGGAAACTGCCTGGTGTTCGAAGACTCGCCCGTGGGTGCCCGCGCCGCCCGCAATGCCGGAATGAACGCCCTTATTCTGACGACCACGCACCGGGAGGCCGAGTTTGCCGAATTCGAAAATGTCCTGGCCTGCGTCCCGGATTATACCGGACTGGATCCGCTGGAACTGCGGAATCGGCTGGTGGTCAACGCGGCGGGCTAGGGGAGACTACAGCACAAACCCCAGCACCAGCCCGCCCAGGATGAGCAGGTAGGGGGGGATTTTGGTGAATTCCAGGGTCAGGACCGTCAGAATCACCACCACGGCCGAAGGCCAGTACCCCGCCATGGGCTGAAACAGCGACAGGGCGGCGGCGGCCGTCAGGCCGGTACTGGCGGCGTTGATGCCTTCCAGGGAAGCCCGGACGGGCCGGTAGCGCTTGAGCTGGTTCCAGAATCGGTAGACGAAGAAGATCAGGAAGGTGCCCGGCAGAAAAATGCCGGCTGTGGCCATCAGACCGCCCAGCAGCTGGCCGCTGACGGGCTCCGGGCGCATCGATAAGGCCCCAATGTAGGAGGCAAAGGCAAAGACTGGCCCCGGAATGGTCTGCACGATGGCCAGGCCGGACAGAAATTCCTCCCGCGTCAGGTAGTGTTTAAAGCTGACGAACTCGTTGTAGAGCATGGGCGTCAGCACCTGTCCGCCCCCAAAAACCAGGCTTCCGTTGCGGTAGAAGTTTTCGAACAACCGCACGGGCAGGGACCGGGTGATGATCCCCAGCACAGCCGCGGCCACAAAGACCCCCAGCCAGAGAAAAAAGTTGGCCCAGTTGATCTGGATGGGCATTTTGTCCATGCGCTCCTGCTTTTTGTAGGTCAGGGCCGTTGCCAGTCCGCCCGCCACGATCACCACCGGCGTCATGTAGGGAGAAGGAAAGGCGTAGGCCGTTAGGGCCGCCACCACGCCCAGGACTACATCGAGTTGATTGCGGATAACCTTACGGGCTATACGATACCCGGCCACAATGAGAAAACCCACGGCCATGGGCTGAATAAAGCGCGTAAAGTCCAGGGAAATCTGCTGTTCCTCGAAATAGGTGATCGTCAGGGCGGCGGTCGTCATGATCAGGACGGCCGGCAGCGACCACACCAGCAGGGTCAGGTAGGCCAGATTCGGCCCGCCGATTTTAAAGCCCAGGGCAGTTATGGTCTGCGTGGAAGTCGGCCCCGGCAGCACCTGGCAGAGCGCGTTTAGCTCCATGAGTTCCTCTTCCGTCAGGTACCGCCGCTTGGTCACCAGCCGGTCCAGCATCATCGCCAGGTGCACCTGCGGCCCACCGAAGGTCGTCAGCGCCAGCACCAGCACGTCCTTGAGGAAGATCAGGTAGCGAATCCGGCGGACGGGTTCTTTGGTGGTGAAGGGGCTGAGTTGCAAAGTGACAGAGAGTTTATTAGGAAGTGATCGTCCGAGCTTTTAAACGTTGAGTCAGACGAGTTAACAGGCGTTCCACTTCCCGACTTTTGTCAAATACGGAACGAAACGATTCCTCTGTACAAAACGCTAAACGATAACCAATTTCTAGTTGGGTCTGTACCTCAAAGAGCGAAGCTGTAGCAATGGTCAGGAAGCGTGAAAAATCTCCCGGTGAAGCCCTGCCAAAACCTTCAGCAATATTGCTGGGGATAGACACTACGGCCTTACGAACCTGAGCCGTCAGCCCATAAAGCTCTTCCCTGGGGTATTGATTAGTCAAGGTATAAACTTCCATAACCAACTCCATGGCTTTGTTCCAGACAATCAAATCCCGATAGGTCTTAATAGCAGGCATAGTAGCAAAATCAGGTCACTGCTTAGACGCATAAGTCCCGTTTTTGCTACTATGCTACTCTGCTACTATTTTCCTTTCCCCTCGATTACCCTTTCTTCAACCCAAGCTCCCGCAAGCGCTCATCCAGAAACTCCCCGGCCGTCATGTCGACGTAGAGCTTGGGATGTTCGGTGGTGACGCAGCTGTCGAGGCAGGTCAGGTCCATGTCGCCGCGGGGGTGCATGAAGAACGGGATCGAATAGCGCGGGGTATTGAGTTTCTCGCGCGGGGGGTTGACGACCCGGTGGATGGTCGACTTCAGTTTGTGGTTGGTCAGCCGGTCGAGCATGTCGCCGACGTTGACAATAACCTGCTCGGGCAGGGCCGTGATGGGAATCCATTTGCCGTCGCGACGCAGTACCTCCAGCCCTTCAGCCGAAGCGCCCATCAGCAGCGTGATGAGGTTGATGTCGCCGTGGGCCGCCGCCCGAACGGCTCCTTCCGGGACCAGATCCGGGTTGAGCGGGAAGTAATGAATGGCCCGCAGGATGCTGTCCCCGTTTTTCACTTTATCCTCGAAATAATCTTCCGGCAACTCCAGGTAAAGCGCAATGGCCCGCAGCAGCGTTTTGCCGGCGTTCTCCAGCGTCTGGTAAGCGGCCAGGGTGTACTGGCCGAAGGCGGGATACTCATCCGGAAACACGTTGCCCGGCATACCGTCGATGGGCTCGGGCTGGCCGATGTGGTAAAACTCCTTCAGGTCGGCGACCTTAAAGCCTTTGGCCGTTTCCTTCCCCTTGCCTACGTAGCCGCGCTGGCCGTGCAGTTCCGGGTGCTCGTACTTTTGCTTGATGTCGTCGGGAGCCTGGAAAAACGCCTGTACCGCGTCATAAAGCTGTTTGGTCAGCTCGTCGGTCAGGCCGTGGTTTTTAAGGGCAATAAATCCGATGTTGTTAAATGCCGCGCCCAGCTCCCGCACAAAGTTCGCTTTCCGCTCCGGGTCGCCCGAGGTGAAATCCGCCAGATCGAGGCTGGGAATTTCGTCGTACAAAGTCTCGCTCATGTTAATGAAGAAGATCGATTTCTTTCGTACGAAGGTAGGGAAAAAGCTTGAAAGGGTCAGAGGGGTTGGATGGATCCAGCCATTTAACCATCCAACCCTTCCCATTCCCTACTTCCCGGCAAACAACTGCCCCACCTTATCCCAGTCGTACACGTTCCAGGCGGCGGTGACGTAGTCGGGGCGGCGGTTCTGGTATTTGAGGTAGTAGGCGTGTTCCCAGACGTCGAGGCCCAGCAGGGGCGTGCCTTTCTTCTCGGCCAGCGCCATGAGCGGGTTGTCCTGGTTGGGCGTGGAGGTGATGTCGACTTCGTTGCCGGACTTGATGAGCCATACCCAGCCCGAACCGAAGCGGCCCGTGGCGGCCTTGGCCCATTCGGCCTTGAAATTATCGAACGAGCCGAATTTCTTGTTAATGGCCTCGGCCAGAGCGCCTTTCGGCTGACCGCCGCCCTTGGCCGACAGGGTGTTCCAGAAGAAGGTATGGTTCCAGTGGCCGCCGGCATTGTTGCGCACAGCCGCGGGCGTGCTGGCGTTGATGCTCTTCACCAGCTCGTCGATGGACATTTTAGCCATGTTGGTTCCGGCCACGGCCTTGTTGAGGTTATCGACATAGGCTTTGTGGTGCTTACCGTGGTGGATCTCCATGGTTTGCTTATCGATATGGGGTTCCAGCGCGGCCGCGTCAAAGGGCAGGGGTGCCAGCGTGAACGGGCCACTCTCCTGGCTGGGAAGGCCAAATGAACGCAGGGCGGTCAGGCTCAGGGCGCTGCCAAAGGCGACTTTCAGAAATTCGGAGCGATTCATGGGAGTTGATACGAATTGTGGGAATCGGGTCTGTTTACCGCAAAGAAAGGGAGTTTTGGGATAAAAATAACCCACCCCTGCCGCTCCGGGCAGGGGTGGGTTTACAAAGTTTGGGCCGCCGGGCTGGTCTGTGCTTACTCGTAGGCGATCCGGCTCAGGATGCTTCGGCCGAGCGTCACCTCGTCGGCGTACTCCAGGTCGCCGCCGATGGGCACACCCCGGGCAATGGTCGAAATCCGGATGGGAAAGGCTTTCAGCTTTTTCTGGAGGTAGAAAGCCGTCGTATCGCCTTCCATGGTGGGGCTCAGCGCCAGAATCACTTCCCGCACGCCGGCGCCTTCCTCGCTGCGCAGCCGTTCCAGCAGGGAATCAATGTGCAGGTCGGCCGGACCAATGCCCTCAACGGGCGAAATGATACCGCCCAGGACGTGGTACAGGCCCTTGAACTGGGCCGTGTTTTCGATGGCCAGCACATCCCGGATGTCTTCCACGACGCAGAGCAGGGCCGCATCCCGCTTGGGGTTGGCGCAGATGCTGCACAGGGCTTCGTCCGAGAGGTTATGGCACTTGCGGCAATACTGCACCTGGGTCCGCATCGTCTGCAGACTTTCGGCCAGCCGCATGGTCTGCTCTTCGTCGCGTTTAAGCAGGTGCAACACCAGCCGGAGAGCGGTTTTCTTCCCGATTCCCGGCAGTTTGGCTACTTCCTCGACGGCGTTTTCTATGAGTTTGGAAGGGAAATCCATGAATTGACGTTTGACAATGGACGCTTGACGTTTGACAGGATGATCCTGACGTCGGACAGTAGGTCAAACGTCAAGGGTCAAACGTCAAACTCATTTTAAAACCTCGGCCGAAATCCCCCGCCGGCAGATCTCGTTTCGCATCGGGACAAGATCCTCCCAGGAGCCGTCCTTGACCGAACATTTGCCTTTGTAGTGAATAATCAGCGTACACTGCTCGGCCTGCTCGGGGGTGTGACCACAGACGTCAATCAGGGTATCGATCACGTGGTCGAAGGTGTTGACATCGTCGTTGAAAACCACGAGGTGGTACACATCGGTCTCGATAACCTCTTCCAGGACCTCGACTTCGTTTTCTTCGAACGGTTGCATTCCAGCTGTTTTTTTTACGTTACTTTAGGACAAATTTACGATTTTCTGGCCGGAATTACCGAGGAAAGTCACCTTGAAAACCACCTGAGTCGCTTAAAAGTTGCCTTATTTTCTATGAATTCAACCCTTGCCCTGGTCATTCTGATCGCCTACTTCGCGATGCTGATCGTTGTTTCGATCTACACGTCCCGGGGAGCGGATACCAACACCTTTTTTACCGCCAACCGGCAGTCGCCCTGGTACCTGGTGGCCTTCGGTATGATCGGGACTTCCCTGTCGGGGGTGACGTTTATTTCCGTACCGGGAGCGGTTGGCGCCAAAGGCTTTTCGTACTTCCAGGTCGTGCTGGGGTATCTGGTGGGCTACTACGTGATCGGAACGGTCCTGATGCCGCTCTATTACCGCATGAACCTGGTTTCCATCTACGGCTACCTGGAGAAGCGCTTTGGGTTCTGGTCCTATAAGACCGGCGCCGGTTTTTTCCTGCTGGCCCGCACGGTGGGTTCGGCCGTCCGGCTTTACGTAGCGGCCGGGGTGCTCCAGCTGGCCATTTTTAACAGCCTGGGCGTTCCCTTCGAGGTTTCCGTGGCCATTACGATCCTGCTGATCTGGCTGTATACCTTCAAGGGGGGCGTTAAAACGATCATTGTCACCGATACCCTCCAGACCCTATTCCTGATCACGGCGGTGATTCTGACCATACTGCTGATCGGACAGGAACTGAATTTTTCCTTTGGGGGCATGGTATCCGCCATTCAGGCAAGCGACTACTCCCAGATTTTTTTCTGGGATGCCAATGATCCGAAAAACTTCTTCAAGCAGTTCATTTCCGGGGCCTTTATTGCCATTGTCATGACGGGGCTCGACCAGGACCTGATGCAGAAAAACCTGACCTGCAAGAACATTGGGGAGGCCCAGAAAAACATGTTCTGGTTTACGGTGGTCCTGACCATCGTTAATTTGCTGTTTCTGAGCCTGGGCGCACTGCTTTATTTCTACGCGACGACCAAGAATATTCCGGTACCGGCCAAAACCGACGATCTGTACCCCATGCTGGCCCTGAATCATTTCGGCCTGCTGGTGGGCGTTACCTTCCTGCTGGGCATCACGGCCGCCACCTACGCCTCTTCGGATTCGGCCCTGACGGCCCTGACGACTTCCTTCTGCATCGACTTCATGAACGTCGAGGGCCGCCCCGAAACCGAACGGTCCCGGATCAAACACTATGTACACATCGGCTTTTCGGTCCTGTTCTACGTGGTGATCATTATTTTCGACCGGCTCAACAGCCAGGACGTGATCACGGCCGTTTTCGACCTGGCCGGTTACACCTACGGGCCACTGCTGGGGCTCTACGCCTTCGGGCTGTTTTCCAAACGACCTGTGCGCGACAACCTGGTGCCTTTTATCTGCCTAGCCTCGCCGTTTATTACGCTGTACATCAACAACCACTCGGCCGAGTGGTTCGGCGGCTATAAATTCGGCTTTGAGCGGCTGGTGCTGAACGGACTAATTACCTACCTGGGTCTGTGGGCGGTCTCGCGCCGGAAGGCCATTGCAGAGCCTGTGACGGCCCGTGTGTAAAAATTTAATTGCATTCTCCCCAATTTTATTTATACTTTTGCTATCCGACTGGCTGTTCCTAAACCTGCCTTGTCGCCTATGAAGAAGCTTGTACCGGTTGGTTTATGTCTGTTACTGCTGTACCACACGCTGGGGCACCTCTTCGTGCTGCTGAGTGTGCGGGTTCAGGAGCAGCATGAACTGTCCGAACGGCTTCGCCTCTTTTCCTCGACCGACAGCATGGTCGAGTTTCACATTCCCCTTCACGAACACCCCAACGAAGCCATCCTGACCCATCGCCCGGCCGAAGGGTTCACCTATCGGGGCGAGTATTTCGAAATTGTCAACCTGGCCGTTTCGGGCGATACGCTGCACATTACCGGTTACGAGGGTACCGACCCAACGGTCTGGAAACAGGACCTGCTCTCACTGATTCATACCCAGTTCGGGCAACCGATGGGCGCCGGTAAAAAAACCGCCGACCTGCTGAAGCAGCTGGGCAAGGATTATTATTCCCTCGCGCGGGTCCGGACCTGGTTCTTCCTTTACACCTGGCCCGAACGCCAGGTGATTGCTTCGGCCAGCGAGCCGCTGCTGACCCGCGCCCAGCCGGTCCATTCACCTCCTCCCCAAGTCTGAGCAACGGGGCTTTGCCCTGCTTTTTCCGAAAACCGCTGCATGACCCTGACGCGTCAGTCGACTGACCGCGTCCGTTTGCCGCCTGCGTTCTGCTTGCTGCAGGACCCTTTTTCCCTGGTTTTCATCCGGCGGGAAACCGCCTTTGTTCAGACTTATTTATGAAATTGACTACCCTCTTCCGCCTGGGGATTGGGTGGCTGGTGCCCTCGCTGGCCCTGGCCCAGATGCCCCATGATGCGATCTATATGCCCAAACGAACCACCTGCGCTGCCCTGATGGTCGGCCGAAGCCAGTGGAACCAGTATTGGGAAAATTCCCTCAAACGCGAAAACCTCAATATCGGGACCCATACCACCGAAAGCGCCATGCTCATGGCGGCGGTAGGGCTTCCCAATCGGCTGAACCTCATTGCGGCCCTGCCGTACGTCCGGACCTCCACCAGCGCCGGCAACCTGATGGGCCAGAAGGGCTTCCAGGATGTGTCGGGCTGGCTGAAATACCGGGCCTACGACCGCAGCGGGCTGTCCCTGCACGCCATCGTCGGCGGTTCCCTGCCGGTGAGCAATTACGTGCCGGATTTTCTGCCCATGTCCATCGGACTGCAGTGCCGCACCGCCACGGGACGCCTGCTGGCCAACTACACCCATCCGAAAACCGGCCTGTATGTAACCGGTCACGGCAGCTACGTCTGGCGGAGCAACATCAACGTGGACCGCGATGGCTACCTGAATGGCGACCGGCTATACTACACCCACGAAGTACGCGTACCGAATGCCTTTGACTTTGGCCTGCGGCTGGGCATACTCAAAAAGGCCTGGCAGACCGAAGTCTGGGCCGAAAACACCGGTTGTATCGGCGGCGATAATATCCGCCGGAACGACATGCCGTTCCCGACCAACAACATGCGGGGAACGGCCGTCGGCTGGTACGGCAAATTCCAGCCCCGAAACGTGGGACTCAACGCCCGGGTAGGGCAGGTAGTTGCCGGCCGGAACATGGGCCAGGCGACGAGCGTCTCGCTGGGGCTGCTGTACCAATTCTCGTACTGAATGCGCTGAGCCCAGATCTATTTGGATAGCTCAGGTTTCCTTTCAACAACCTCTTTTTGTCATTCCATGAATACTCCGATACAAACCCGCCGCCTTCGGCTGGCGTCAACACTGCTGGTTGCCCTGCTGGGGGTTGCCGGTTGCGATAAATCCATCGACGAAATCCCCCGGGTGGCCTATGTGCCGGCCAACCTGGACCAGGCCGCCGGGACCTGGAAAACGTACATTCTCAGCGGTAGCGCAGAAATCGCCGTGGCGGCGCCGAAAGCCGCCACGAGCGCCGAGTACCAGGCCGAACTGGCCGCCCTGAAGCAGGCATCGGCCAACCCGACCGCCGCCCAGCGCGACGCCATCGCCTACTGGGGCGCCGGGGCAGTGTACCGCTGGAACGAAATCGCCCGTGAACTGGCTGCCCGCTACAACCTGGCACCGGCCGCCAATATCGAGGGTAAGTACCCCGTGCCGGATCCCGCTAACCCCCTGGCCGACCCGCGTTTTCCCTTTGCCAACCCGCCCTACACGGCCCGGATGCTGGCCTACCTGAGCGTGGCTCAGTACGATGCCCTGGTGGCGGCCTGGAACTACAAGTACCAATACCGGCGAAATGCTCCCGCGCGCTACGATGCCGGCATCAAAACCGCCCTGCCGCAATCGGATCTGCCGGCCTATCCGTCGGAAGATGCGGTGGTCGCGGCGGCTTCGCTGACCATTCTGAAGGCTATGTTCCCGGGGGAGGTTCCGTACCTGGAAGCCCGGATGAAAGAACATCGCGATAGCCGCCTCTGGGCCGGCATGAACGTCGAGAGCGACCTGGCAGCTGGGGTAGAACTAGGCAACGCGGTCGCGGCGAAGGTCATGGGCAAGGCCCGGACCGACGGCATGGGGGCGGCCAACAACCAGGCCCTGACGGCCGGTATGATCGACAATGCCAAGAAAATGGGGCTGAACGAGGTGTGGGTCAGCCAGGAAACGCCCGCCCGGCCGCCGATGCTGCCCAATTACGGGGCTGTGCAGACCTGGAACTTCGACCGGGCCACGCTGGTCCGCATTCGTCCGGCCCAGGCACCGCTGCCCGGATCGGAGCAGTTTAACAAAGAACTGCAGGAACTGCGGGATATGCAGCGGAACCAGACCCGCGAGCAGGCCCGGATCGCCAATTACTGGGCCGACGGTGCCGGTAGCTACACGCCGCCGGGCCACTGGCATCGGATTGCCTCCGACCAAGCCCACGAAGCCCGCTTCAGCGAAGTACGGATGGCCCGGACGCTGGCGCTGGTCGGAACCTCGCTCATGGATGCCGGCATTGCCTGCTGGGAAACGAAATTCTACTATTACACCCCCCGTCCGCAGCAGTTTGGGATCAAGACTACGGTCGGCCTGCCGAACTTCCCAGCCTATACCTCCGGCCACTCGACCTTCTCGGCGGCGGCGGCCACGGTGCTGGGCGGCATCTTTCCCCAGCGGGCCAAAGACTTCGAGGCCAAAGCCAAGGAAGCTTCCGAATCGCGGATCTGCGGCATGATCCACTTCCGTTCGGACTGCGAGCAGGGTCTGGTCCACGGTAAGACTATCGGCGAATACGCCCTGGCCCGCGGACGGGCCGACAATTCGGGGCTGTAAGCTTCGGCGCGTTCAGAAATCCTTTCGGGTGGCGGCTGGTCTGTCGCCCGAAAGGATTTTTTTTGCCCGCCAGATGCTCTGCCCGACCAAGGAGATCGGTCAGCATCGGCGGGAAACGCCAGATTTTTAATATACTTGCGGGATCACAGGCGACCCATCGACCAGTTGGCGGGGCCGGTTTACCCGAAAAAAGACTATATGATGAAAAAAACGAAGAAAGCCGTCGTTCTGCCGTCGACGACGCTGCCGCCCGACGGACAGACCCGGACCGTCATTGAACGCATAACCCCCGAACTAGACGCCGGCCGCTTTCCCATCAAAGCGGTTCCCGGCGATGTGATTGCCGTGGAAGCCGATATCCTCGTCGACGGACACGATAAACTGGCCGCCAGGCTTCTGTACCGGCATGCCGACGATAGCGACTGGCGGGAAGTGCCGATGAAACTCATCATCAACGACCGCTGGGGCGCCTCGTTTCCGATCGAGCGGCCGGGCATCTACCGGTATACCATTGAATCCTGGGTCGATCATATCGCTTCCTGGCAGCACGAGGTCGAGCTGAAAGTAAAAGACGGCCAGCGCATTTCCAGCGAACTGCTCGCCGGAGCGGTGCTGACCGACGGCATGGCCGCGCGCGCCACCGGCGAAGATCAGCACGCCCTGGAGTACGTGGCGGGCCTGTTCCGGGCGGCCGCGACCGACGACAGCCGCTACGAAGAAGCCATCGGGATCGTCCATAGCGACCGGTTTACCCAGTTTCTCAGCCGTTATCCGCAACGCCAGCATCCGACCCGGTACGAGCGGGAACTGGTCGTGGACGTCGACCGTCCCCGGGCGGGTTTCAGCACCTGGTACTGCCTGTTTCCTCGCTCGGCGGCTGATGAACCTGGGCGGCACGGGACGTTCCGCGATGTCGAAAAACGCCTGCCTCGCCTGGCCGCCATGGGCTTCGACGTGCTCTACCTGCCGCCGATCCACCCGATCGGGACGCAGTTCCGGAAGGGAAAGAACAACAACGTCATCTGCCAGCCGGGTGAACCGGGCGTACCCTACGGGATCGGCTCGGAGGAAGGCGGCCATACGGCCATTCACTCCGAACTGGGCACCCTGGATGACTTCCGGCACCTGATCGAGGTGGCCAGAAACTACGAAATTGAGTTGGCCATGGACCTGGCTATCCAGTGTTCGCCCGACCACCCCTGGGCGAAAGACCACCCGGAATGGTTCAAAAAACGCCCCGACGGAACGATTCAGTACGCGGAAAACCCGCCCAAGAAATACCAGGACATTTACCCCATTTATTTCGAAACCGAGGATTGGCGCAGCCTCTGGGAGGAACTCCGCGACGTGCTGCTGACCTGGGCTTCCTGGGGCGTGCGGATTGTCAGGGTCGATAACCCGCATACCAAACCCTACACGTTCTGGGAGTGGGTCATCGCGGAGGTAAAAAAAGAATATCCGGACATGATCTTCCTCTCGGAGGCCTTTACCAAGCCCAAGGTCATGCAGCAACTGGCCAAGCGGGGCTTTGCGCAGTCCTATACTTACTTTACCTGGCGGAATACCAAAAACGAGTTGCAGGAATACCTCACCGAGCTGACCCAGAGTGAAATGCGGTACTATTACCGCCCGAACTTCTGGCCGACGACCCACGACATCAATCCCGGCATCCTGCAGTCGGGGCACGAGCCCCAGTTCCTGATTCGGTATTTCCTGGCAGCCACGCTTTCGGCCAATTACGGGATCTTCGGGCCGTCGTTCGAGCTCATGGAGCACGTTCCCATCCCGGGCAAGGAAGAGTTTCTCAACTCGGAGAAGTACGAGATCCGGTACTGGGACTGGAACAGGACCAACAAGCTGACCTACCTGATTACCATCGTCAACCGCCTGCGGAAGGAAAACGCAGCCCTGCAGCAGACCAACAACCTGACCTTCTGCCGGGTCGACGATGACGCCCTGATGGCCTATCTGAAAGTAACGGGCGAGAACCGCATCCTGGCCGTGGTCAATACCGACGCCTACAACCGACGGGCCAACATGGTCCAGGTACCCATCGCCCAGCTAGGCATCCCGGAATGGCAGGAGTATACCGTCCACGACCTGCTCACCGGCGCATCCTACCCCTGGAAAGGCGAATGGAATTACGTGGAACTGGATCCGTACATCCTGCCGATGCATCTGTTTAAGATTGAGGTGTAGGAGGAGACGAGAGACAAGAGACAGGAGACAAGAGAGGAACATCGGAGCAAAGCGAAGCGTGGGACCATGTAGGCCTTTCGGCCCTGACCCGAAGCGGCAGCCATCTTCCCTTACCCGTGTCACCGGTCTCTTGTCTTATCTCTTTTCTCCATTTGTCTTTTCTTCCTAAAAAATAGGATATATTTTGGGGTTGAAATCCGCTTGAACCGTTTTGTATGACGACTGTACAACCCCTGGCTACTTCCCACACCTGGTCAACTTTACCCGGCGACGCTGCGCTTCGCCACCGGCTCGAAACCGAAATCCTGCCCCCATACATCAATACCTGCCGCTGGTTCGCCGGGAAAGCGCGTCAGCAGCAGCGCCTGCTCATTCAGACGATCCACCGCCTGCCGCTGGCCGATGGGTCCGAAGCCTACCTGCTGATTCTGGAAGCTTCGTACACCGAAGGCGATCCGGAAGCGTACCTGCTGCCGCTCTCGTTTATTGCCGAGGGAACTGCCGAGATTGTGCCGAAGGGGATCATTGCGGAGCTGACCTTCGACGGAATACCGGGTAAGCTGGTCGATGCCATCTACGACGAACGCTTTCAGCAGGCGCTTTTCCGGCAGGTGGCTGGCCAGCAGGCGCTGGAACAGGAAAGCGGAACCGTCCGGTTTGTGCGGGGCAAAGGCCTGGCTGCGGCCGACGCGGAAGGGCCCATTTCCAGCCGGGTGCTGCCGGTCGATTCGAGCAACTCGGCCCTGGTTTTCGGGGAAAAATACTTCCTGAAGCTGTACCGGAAGCTGTTCAGCGAAACCAATCCGGAGGTGGAGACCGTCAGTTTCATTACCGAGCATAGCACGTTTGGCAACATCCCCGCCTATGCCGGCAGTGTGGTCTGGCAGCAGGCCGGAAGGCCGGACGTCACGCTCGGCATGATGCAGCGTATGGTCGAAAACCAAAAGGACAGCTGGGCGCAGACGGGCGATTACCTCAACGATTTCCTTTACGCCGTTCCGCAGCGAATGTTTGCCATCAAGGAGGATGTTTTCCACATGGTGGAGCTGCTCGCCCAGCGAACGGCCGAAATGCACCTGGCGCTGTACAATCCCGAAGCCGACGCGGTTTTTGCTCCGGAGGCCTTTACCGAGGACTACCGGGCGTTTATTATCCAGCGGCTGGAGCATCTGCTGGAGCGGCGGTACAGCCTGCTGATCGATAACTACGCCCGTTTGGATCCCTCCGCCCAGCGGCTGGCCTGGGTGTTCATGGAAGCCAAGGAGATGATCGATGATTTCATCGCCGACTTCCGGACCCGCCCCCTGGAATCGTTGCGGATCCGCATTCACGGGGACTACCACCTGGGGCAGGTGCTGGCCGTGGCGGCGGAGCCCACAGGCTCGGATTATGTGATCATCGACTTTGAAGGCGAGCCCGAAAGTTCGATTACGGAGCGGAAGATCAAGCATTCGCCCCTGAAAGACGTGGCCGGGATGATCCGCTCGTACCATTACGCCGTCTGCGCTAAGCTCTTCAACGCTTCAGAAACCGAAGCCCTCGACCCGGAACACCTGCAGCGCGTTTCCGACCGCTGGTTCAAACTCATCCGGGATACCTACCTGGATACCTACCTGGATACCTTTGGCAGCCCTCATCCGCTGTTCCGGAACAATACCGAAATCAACTTTCTGCTGCTGGTATACCTGCTGGAGAAGGCTGTTTATGAACTGGGCTACGAGATCAGTTACCGGCCAGCCTGGGTCAACATTCCGCTGAAAGGGATAGTCGACGTAGTCCGCGAAATTGAGAAAATCCGTCTGGCCGACGGCAACCGCCGCGACGAGGTGCCCCGCCTTCAGACGGCTTTGTTGCAGCCGAAAAAAGCGTAACTTGGCCGGTAATCATTAGGGATCAGTACCCAAAACGGCCGGATGTTACCGGTTTTCCCTACCTGACAAATTGATAGCTTAGCGATTAACCGATGGCGAAACGTAAAACCACCAATCCTCAAGACGATCTCTCGAATCCCGCACCCAACCCTGCCGCTTTAAGTCCGGAACCTGCTGCCCCGGCAGAACAGACCGACCCGGCCGGGACGCCATTCATCGATACGACCCAGCCGGTCTGGGGCTTTTCGCGCCTGACCGAATTTGATATTTTTCTCTTCCGTTCGGGTAAGCATTTCAAGCTGTACGAGAAACTGGGCTCGCACGTCATGGAAGTGCAGGGCGTGACGGGCACCTACTTCGCCGTCTGGGCGCCTTCGGCCCGTACCGTGTCGGTCATTGGCAATTTCAACGGCTGGAACACCCAAAGCCACCCGCTGTTTGTTCGCTGGGACAGCTCCGGTATCTGGGAGGGTTTTATTCCCAACATCGGTCGGGGAGAAGTCTACAAGTACGCCATCGAAAGCAATAGCGGTGAGCGCCTGGAAAAAGGGGATCCGTTCGCCCTTAGCTGGGAAACCCCGCCCCGGACGGCCTCCGTCGTCTGGGATACCTGGTACGAATGGAGCGATTCCTATTGGATGCGCAACCGGGGCAAGTTCAACGCCCTCAACAAGCCCATCTCGGTCTACGAAGTCCACCTGGGCTCCTGGCGCCGCGACCCCAACGATCCGGAACGCAACCTGACCTACGACGAAATCGGCGACGCCCTCGTACCGTACGTAAAGGAAATGGGCTTCACGCACGTGGAGTTCATGCCCGTGATGGAACACCCCTACGCACCATCCTGGGGCTACCAGATCACGGGTTATTTTGCGCCCAGCAGCCGTTTTGGCGGTCCGCAGGACTTTATGCGGCTCGTAGAGCGGCTCCACCAGGAGAACATCGGCGTATACCTCGACTGGGTACCCTCGCACTTCCCCTACGACGACCACGGTCTCTACCGCTTCGACGGCTCCCACCTTTACGAGCACCCCGATATGCGGAAGGGCTATCATCCCGACTGGAAGAGCTATATTTTCAATTACGGTCGCAACGAAGTCCGGGCTTTCCTGATCTCCAACGCCCTCTTCTGGCTCGATCGCTACCATGCCGACGGCCTGCGGGTGGATGCCGTAGCGTCCATGCTGTACCTGGACTATTCCCGTAACCACGGCGAATGGGAGCCCAACATCTTCGGCGGGCGGGAAAACCTGGAGACCATTTCGCTCTTCAAGGAGCTGAATGAGGCGGTTTACAAGGAGTTTCCGGAGGTGCAGACAGTCGCCGAAGAGTCCACGGCCTTTCCGGGCGTGTCGCGGCCGGCCTATACGGGGGGGCTGGGTTTCGGCATGAAATGGATGATGGGCTGGATGAACGATACCCTGCGGTATTTCGAGCGCGATCCGTACTACCGCCGCTGGCACCAGGAGGAAATCACCTTCAGCACGGTTTACGCCTTCTCGGAGAACTTCATGCTGCCGCTTTCGCACGACGAAGTGGTCTACGGCAAGAAATCGCTCGTGGGTAAGATGCCGGGTGATGAATGGCAGCGTTTTGCCAACCTGCGGCTGCTTTTCACCTATATGTTCACCCACCCGGGCACTAAACTGCTGTTTAGGGGCGGGGAATTCGGGCAGACCTCGGAATGGAAATTTGACGCCAGCCTCGACTGGCACCTGCTCGACCATGCGCCCCACCAGGGCATGAAAGAATGCGTTAAGGCCCTCAACCAGCTGTACCGCACCGAACCGGCGCTTCACGAGCAGAACTTTGCGGCCGAAGGCTTTGAATGGATCGATACCAGCGACCGCGAAAACAGCATTCTGGTGTATGCCCGGAAAGGAACGCGGGTTAAAGAGCAGGTGGTGATTGTGCTGAACATGACGCCGGTTCCGCGGAATGCGTACCGGGTCGGCGTGCCGCTGGAAGGCGCCTGGACCGAGGTGTTCAATAGCGATGCTGAAGCTTATTTTGGGGGAGGGCTGATCAATCCCGAGCCGCTGAAAACGGAGGCGGAGGTCTGGCACGGCCGGCCGCATTCGATCCTCCTGACGATCCCGCCCTTGGGGGCCGTTGTACTAAAATATCAGGCCGTTTAATACCGGAAGCCGGACCATTGGTTCGGCTTCCGGGTTATTACACCTAGGAGGACACCGGGGAACTCGTTTTGCCCCTAACTTAGCGCCTTCGTTTCTGGATTCGCCTTTATGAAAAAGCTGCTTACCGCTGCCTTAATCGGTTGCGTGACCCTTTCGTTTGCCCAATCACCTGTCTCCACCCGTCTTGCTTCCGGTGCCGATCTGGGGGCGGCCTTCGCCACCGACCGCCTGTCGCCTTCGTTCACCTATTATCAACTGCTGAATCTGGACGCCCGGAAGATTTTTCAGATTGGCTGGACGGTCAAGTTTCAGACCCTGTATGGGCAGAATATGGTTTATACCACCGCGCCGGCCAAACTCACCCGCGAGCGGACCGGGTTTGGCGCGCTTTCGGCTCCCATCATTCCGGCCAATATCGATACGCTGACCTTCCAGCGCGGGCGCGGAACGACGAACAAAACCTCGTTTACCGCCCTCAACTTTGGTCTGCGGGCGCAGTTACACCTGGGTCCCATCGAACTCGGGGCCAGCTCGGATCTGCTGGGTATTGGATTTGGGCGAGGACGGTACGGGCTTTACGAAGCCTCGGGCGATACGCTGAAGCTCGACGGCGGTCCCCTGCGTGCGCAGCCCCAACGAATTAACCTTCGGCTCCTGGGCGACAACAACAACGGCTTCCTGGCCTCCGACGTCTACATCCGCATCCTCTTCGGCCGCTGGATCGGCACGCGCATCGGCTACCAGTGGATCGTTTCCGAATACCGGGCCGTCGACGAACGCATTCCCCGACCCAACCGCCGCTTCCGCCACACCCAGGGGATGCCTTATGTGGGACTTACGTTTCCGTTCTTTCGGTAAGGATTGAAGGATTGAAGGATGAAGGATTGAGGCAGTGAAGTGATCCGCCGCTGCGGGGTTTATAGTGTCCTCGATGCGAACGACTATAGAAACCTCAATCCCTCAATCCTTCATTCCTTCAATCCTTGTTCACACCTCCACCGGCTTCAAACTAAAGTAAGTCTCATTCACTCCAGTGTCGCACTCGTTGGCGCGGGTCTGGAAGCGGTCGAGGTACTGGTGAAGGCCGGTGCGAAAGATGTCGGCGGATTCGGTGAATTCAATCTCGGAACGGAGCTTACTCAGGACCTTTTCGGCCTCGTTGCTAAAGCCGTTCTGGATGGCATTGCCCGAAATTTCGTAGAGGGAAAGCTCCGCCTGCCGGATGCAGTGGGCGACCGAGCGGGGAAAGCGCTTGTCGAGAATGAGGAATTCGACGATGGTCGAGGGGTTCATCATCCGGTACTGCTGGCGGTACATGTTGTAAGCGCTCACCGACTTGAGCACGGCCGTCCAGATCATCAGGTCGAGCGTGGACCCGACGGCCTCGGGCGCGGGCAGGAGCGTAAAATATTTGACGTCGAGGAAGCGGGAAGTCTTATCGGCGCGCTCCAGGAAGCGTCCCATCCGCCCGAAATGCCAGCCTTCGTTGCGGGTAATCGTGGAATCAATAATGCCGTAAAAAAGCTGGCAGCCGGTCTTGACGTCGTCGAGAAACTCCTGCAGGTGGTTCAGGTCCGTGTTCGGGGAGGCGTCGCGGACGTGCAGGTAGAGTTCGTTGAGCTTTTCCCACATTTCCTTCGATATGCTCTCCCGCACGGTCCGGGCGTTCTCCCTGGCATTGTGCAGGCTGCTGACGATCGAGTTCGGATTGCGCTTATCAAAGGTCATGAAATCAATGACCGCCTCCCGGGTGGGTTGTTCGTACTGGTTGTAGAACAGAAAATTATCCGCCGTTGCGATCAGCAGCGGTTCCCACTGCTCGTCGACGTTGGGGGGCAGGTCCAGCGCCAGGTTAAAGTTGACGCTCATGAAGCGGGCGTAATTCTCGGCCCGTTCCACGTAACGATTCATCCAGTAGATTGAGTTGGCAACGCGGCTCAGCATAAAGAGGCAAAATAGTATAGCGGGTAAAACCAAACTTAACAAATTACCTCCACCTTTCGGTAGGCGAAGCCAAATAATTGTTGGAGCCGAAGAAGGCGCGCTAGCCGAAAATTGTCCAACTGAACAGTAGATTTTGCCCCTTTTGCCAATTTACCTCCTTGGTTGACTACCTTTTTACAGACTGCATGAAAGCAACATTCCTGACCGTATTTTTCCTGGCCCTGACGGCCCTGGCCTTTGCCAAACCCATCCGTAAAGCCGATACCCGCTGTTACGAACTGCGCGTTTACTACCCGAACCCGGGTAAGTACGAAGCCATCGTGGACCGGTTCCGGCAGTACACCACCAAGTTGTTCGAAAAGCACGGTATGGAAAATATCGGCTACTGGACGCCCACCGACGGGCGCGAAGCACTGTATTACATCCTGGCGTATCCCAGCCGGGAAGCCCGCGATGCCTCCTGGAAAGCCTTTTCCAACGATCCGGCCTGGAAGGAAGTGGTGCAGAAGACGAAAGCCAACGGCAAACTGGTCGCCAAGGTAGACCAGATCTTCCTGGCTACCTCGGACATTTCGCCCAGGCTGAAAGTTAACCAGAAGTCGCCCGAGCGCACCTTCGAACTGCGGACGTACACGGCGGCCCCCGACCGGCTCAACGACGTCCTGGCCCGTTTCCGTAACCACACGATCAAGCTCTTCAGCAAGCACGGCATGACGAACGTGATTTACTGGACGACCGTCGAAAAAGACCCCAGCACCCAGCCGAAGCTGGTCTACCTGCTGGCCCACGAGAGCGAAGCCGCCGGTAAAAAATCCTTCGACGACTTCCGCAACGACCCCAAGTGGATCAAAGCCCGCGACGAATCGGAGAAAAACGGCAAAATCGTGGAGAAGGTTGAGTCGGTGTATATGAAGCCGACGGATTACTCGCCGATGAAATAAGGAGTGAGGGATTGAAGGATTGAGGGATTGATGTAAGCTTTGCCAGGACAGGCTGGAACGACTATAGACAATCCTTCAATCCTTCAGTCCCTCAATCCTTCAATCCTTATTCCTTATCTCCCATCCCATCCGCCAGAAACTTCCGGATCGCTTCGTGGGGGCGGGGTTTGCCGGGGCGGGAGAGGGGGCGTTCAAGAGCCGATGCGCGGGCTCTGCCGGCCAGGTTGGCGGTCGTAAAGAAGCCGCTTCGGAACTGATTGTATTCTTCTTCCGACATGGCCTCCCGGGCGACGCTGCCTTTGGCGTAGCCGTCGTTGTAGGCGGCGATGCGGCTGTCGGTCCGGGCGAGGCGGGCGTCTTCGTAAAGCCGGTCGATGTCGGCTTCCAGCTGCTGTTTCCGCTGCGACAGGGCGTCGGTGGTAGGCAGCGTTTCGAGTTCGTGCTCCAGAATATTTTTCTGGGTCACCTGCTGCGAGAGTTCCTGCTGTGCCTGCTGCAGAATCTTCTCCAGCTTCCTCCGACGGCGCTTCAGCCGCCACAATTTCGGATCGGCCTGCAGCCAGCGGAACCAGTAACTCTGCATGACCGGCAGGGAAATCCCCAGACAGACCGCACCCGCCAGGGCAAACAAAATGCCGCTCAGTACGAAGGACATCAGCGCCCAGGGGCTATTGACCAGCTGAAGGTTCAGCTCATCGGAACGCAGCAACTGCTGCTCAATTTTCTGCAGTAACGCCTGATCAGCCACCGGATTCGGGTTCAGGGGGTCGAGCGGAGTGGCGCTCATCTGCATATTCTTGATACTCTTGTTGATGGCCTCCTTCAGCTTATCCGTCCGGTACGCTTCGTAGCGGAACCACCCAAGAATCAGCAGCGTCCCTATCGAGAGCACGGCCAGGGCGGTCTTGAACCAGCCGTAGCGCCGTACCGCCTGGGGCGAAGCCTGGCTGACATACGGCTCCTCGATGAGCCGGTCGTAGGCCGGTTTCAGCAGAATGGATACCATGGCCAGGCCAATGGCAAACATCCAGGCTTCCGTATTATTGCGGATATTGAGCGCGTAGGCGACGATTTCGTGGGAGATGATCAGGTCACCCGCCACGAAGCTGATGCCTGCCGCCAGAAAAATCAGCCCCGCCAGCAGGGAGTATTCCGAAGCGGCGTTCCGGCGGCGCTCTTTCAGACTTTCCTGGTCGGTCCGGATCGTATCCAGTTCGCTGTCGAGCTGATAGACCTGCTGGGCGACGAGGTTGGTGTTCAACAGATGCTCCTGAAGCCGGTCGAAAGCCGCTTTCCGGCGCCCGACGGTTTCGGTTATGCGTTCTTCCGTACGCTGGAGGGCTTCCCGTTTATCGGTAAGGCGCTGGCTCAGCCATTCATCGTTGACCTGGCTGGACAGATAACCTTCATAGGCCTGCCGGTCGATCCCCTCGACACCACTGGTATAGCCGTGGCGGAAATCGGGGCTCTGGCCCGGTTGCGGATTTTCGTTCATCAGTTGGTTGTTTATAGGTTACTCGCCCCGGATTGCCCGGCGCTGCGACTCGCTGAGGCGGTCGCGCAGGCTACGGGCCAGGGCGTATTCGCTTTCAAATAAGTTAATCAGCATGTCGCGCTGGGCGATCAGGCGGCTCCGTTCCGCATCGGCCCGGTTAAGTACCGGAATGACCTGCCATTTCTGCACGCGCAGATCATCCATCTCGGCTTCCAACTGCCGGATTTCGGCCTCCCAGGCTTCGCCCTTGCTGCGTTTCTCCGCTTCCAGGCGCCGACTGGCCGACCAGTACCGCAGGTCGTTACGCAGCACCGTCAGCGTTCCCAGCAGGAGCTTACCGGCGTACAGAAACAGGAAAAAGACAAACACATACAGCGCAATGGCCCGGGGAACCGACTGGGTCTGCAGCGCCTGCACAAAGACGAATAGGGCCGCCGCCAGGGGCAGGCCAATCTCTTCGAGGGCGCGGCGGACGCTCATCCGGGCGTCGGGGTCGTGGAAAGCGGACGTGCGGCCGAACAGGCTGAACATCCCCGCCAGGAAAACGCCGACCGAAATCAGCCGGCTATCCTGAAAAACCGGCCGAAGAGTTTCTTCAATCAGGTAGTAGTTTCCCACGCACATGGCAATCGACAGCACCAGACCGATCAGGGTGCGCGGTAGTTGGTGTTCGCCCTCCGGCCGTTGGGCATCCAGCTGGGCCCGTTTCTGCCGAAGTTCGGTAATCCGCTGCTCCTTTTCCCCGATAAACAGGTTCAGCTCGCCGATCTTCTCGTTATGCTGTTCGACTTCCCGTTCCAGGGTCGCCGTCTGCCGTTGAAAATAGGTCCGGATGACGCCGATTTTCTCCTCGGGCCGGGAGTCGGATAAGCCAAAAATGACGCCTTCATCACGCAGGACATCCTCATCGGCCAGCCAGTCAGGGATGATCTCGGGCTCTTCGGCCGGGCGGAAGGCGTCCAAAGGCATTGGGGTAGCCCCCCCAATGATGGTCGATGCTTTTTCCGGCTGAGCCGGAACGTAAGTCGGTATAGCAGAATCCGTTTTCGGCCCCGGGCCAAAAAGGGATGTCGGTTCAGGCAATGGCTGGGCAGGTTGGGGCCGCAACCAGTTGGTCAGGCGATCAAGCAGACGCATACGTAAGAAGATCCGGTGCAAATAAGGAATGTATGGTTACAACAAAATATATCGGAAAAAATTGCTTCCGACGCTCTTTTTGGAGCTCCTGACGGAGGTAAGGTGGGTTTTCGGCCGCTTAAGCGGCAATCCGGCAGGTTATTGTTTGGATAACTCCGAAGTTGCCGGAATGTCTGTCAGCCGGATGCCAATTCTTTTGAAAAGCAGGAGGGAGACCGCCAGCAGCAGCCCGAAGACCAGGCTCAGCCAGGGGTTGTAATACACGATGGCCACCAGACAAACCATCGACAGCAGCAGGGCCAGCAGCGGCACGTAGGGGTAGAAAGGGGCGCGAAAGGGTCGGGCCAGGTTGGGCTCCCGGCGACGGAGGACAAACAGGCTCAGCAGGCTGATAATGTACATCACAACGGCACCCAAGGCCGAAAGAATGATGATTTCGCCCGTTGTCCCGGAAAACAGGGCGGCCAGACCGACCAGTCCTCCCACGATAAGCGACCAGTGGGGCGTCCGGAATCGCTCGTTGACGGTGGCCAGAAAGCCCGGCAGGTAGCCGCTTCGGGCCAGGGCGAAGATCTGGCGGGAATAACCGATGGTATTGCAGTGGAAGGAGGCAATTAGCCCGAATAGCCCCAGACTGGCGAACGCCTTGGACCATACGCTGTCCCGACCCATCACCTGCGCCAGCGTTTCGGGCAGGGGATAATCGATCTCGCTCAGCGTACGCCAGTCGCCCACGCCACCGGAGAGGATCATGGTACCTAGCGCCAGCAGTACCAGGGTGGCGATACTCAGCAGGTAACCCCGGGGAATGGTCCGGTCCGGGTCTTTGACTTCTTCCGCGACCATGGCCACCCCTTCGATGGCCAGGTAAAACCAGATGGCGAAAGGCAGGGCCGCGAAAATCCCGCCTACACCAAAGGATTCGTTATGGGCCACAAAGTTTTCGGTACGGTAGGAGGGAATGATCAGGGCCATAAACACCAGCAGTTCCAGCACCGAGAGTACGGTAACGACGACCGAGAAATTGGCCGATTCCTTGATGCCGAGGATATTGATGGTGATAAAGACCAGGTAGGACGCTACGGCGACCCCCGTAACGGACAGGCCCGGGTGCAGGAAGTGGGCGTAGGCACCCAGGGCTGCGGCGATGGCCGGTGGGGCCATCAGAAAGTCGACCAGCGTGGCAAAACCGGCAATAAAGGCACCCGTCGAGCCGAAGGCCCGGGCCGCGTAAGCAAAAGGCCCGCCCGCGTGAGGGATGGCGGCGGTCAATTCGGTATAACTGAAGATAAAGGCAATGTAGAGAACCGTAACCAGCAGGGTAGCTACCAGAAAGCCCAGCGTACCCGCCACTGCCCAGCCGTAGTTCCAGCCAAAGTACTCTCCCGAAATGACCATACCGACCGCAATGCCCCAAAGCTGGGTGGTGGTAATGACTTTGCGGAGTTTCGGGTGCCGGGAGCCGTCTGGGGGTTCGTTCATAGAATACCTTACTGGAGGATAACCATAAAAAACGAACCAAAAATACGAAAAACGCGCCGTTTATTGACAAAAAAGGCTACATAGCCAGGACTAATTCAACTTTTCCCGTAAAATATTGAGAATTAGCTCTTGGTTTTGCTCCAGACGTTTGAAGCCGGTTTTGAGTTCGGCTACATCGTCCTTAAGTTGAGCAACATCAGCCTTTAAGACCGAAATATCCGCCCTAACTTCCCGAAACTCCCGGCGGGTTTCTTCCCGGAATTCGGTAAATGCGACCGTCAGTTCAGCTACCGCCCGGGCGGTGCGTTCGTTGTCTTTTTCCAACTTTTCGATGCGTTCCTCGAGGTACATGGTCTGGACAAGGCAGGTAACTGCTTCTTAGACGGTAAAATACCGAAAAAGGGGTCAGGTTCCCAGAAACATTTTCTGCAGGGAAACCCATAACTGCCGCTTCAGCGCCCGGTCAGCTTCAATGGCCGAAAGCGGATCGGTCAGCATGAAATTGATTCCGGCCAGATTCCGGATGTCATACCGGTTGAGGGTGATGTTGAGGTTAATCTCGGTAAGGGGCACCCCGAACGAAATAAAGTGGTGGACCCGCTTGCTGGCCAGCACGGGCCGCAGATTAAGCAGGCCCAGGCCCGCCAGGTTCAGCATATCGACCCCCGCCATGTTGAGGTTGACGGCCTTCAGAATATTCTCCAGCAGAATCTGTTCGCTGGGCGTCAGTTCCTCATCGAACAGGAGCAGCACCTGCTGGTTGATCTGCGGGACAACAGGTTTAGGCGGCTCAGGAATCTCTGGTTCAGGGGCTGAGGCGACGGCTACGGGTTCCGGCCCAGGTTGAGCCAGTACCACCGGGGCGGTGGGTTCTGTTACCGGTGCGGACTCAGTCTGAATGGACTCGGCCTGAATGGACTCGGTCTGAAAAGGTTCGGTCTGAACAGGCGTTACCTGGACTACGGGTACCATCGGTACTTCCGTTTCCGGAACGCGGTACAGCGTGTCGGTACCGAACAGGTATTGGTAGGCGTTTTTCTTCATTGGAGTTTATACCAGTCGGTTTTGGCCAGCGGTTTCCGGCGACCATCAAACGTTTTCGGCTGAGGACCGTAGTACTGAACCAGGTAGTCCAGGACCACGGGCTCGGATTCACCGAGGTCCCAGAGCTTCTGCGTCCGCTGCATCCAGCGAATCTTTTCCTTCCAGCCGTCGCGGGTAAAGCGGTTCTGTAGAATCAGCTTGCTGGAATGGCAGGCTGTACAGTGGGCTTTCACCAGCATCAGCCGCTGGTCAGCAACCAGGCCGCTCTCCGGGTCCAGCCGCAGGGAATCGGCCCTAGCCTGGATACCCGTGGCGCTCGGGCCTACTGAAGTCCGTCTCCCCGCTGCGACACAAAGCAACATCAGTACAAAAAGGGCCAGCCAACGTTCCATGGTGCTACTTTTCACTTTTCATTCTTCACTATTAACTGACTTTCACGGCAATCCGGTGGCAGGCATTGTTCAGGTATCCTTCCGGATTCCACTGGGGCATGACCATCGGCTGCGCCACGCCGGCTTCGTCGGTGGCCCGGGCCCAGATTTCATAATACCCTTTTCGCGGGAGCGTTAGCTGCGCCGTCCAGTGCTGCCAGGCCAGCCGGTTACGCGCGGCTTTCAGCTCAGCTTTCTGCCAGGTAGCCCCGTAATCAATCGACACCTCGACCGTTTTGACCGCCCGGTCCCCGGCCCAGGCATGACCGCGCAGGCTCAACGGCTGGCCATTCTGGAGCATCGCCCCGGTTTTGGGAAAGGTAATGAGGGATTTCACCGGCATGGACTCAATGATCCGGAACTCGCTCTCGGGTGGATCGTAGCCGGGCTCGACTGGGCTGATGGGCACTTTATAGCTTTTCCCGGTCATTTTCGCCCCGTCGTGCACCTTATTGCGAACCGCCAGCGTGTGCAGCCACTTGCCGGATACGGAAGCGGGCCAGCCGCCAACCACCAGCCGCAGCGGATGACCGTGGGCCAGCGGAATGTCCTGTCCGTTCATCGCCCATGCTACCAGCGTTTCGTCTTCCATAGCCTTACGCATGGGCACGCCCCGGGAAATAACCGGCTTGGTCGGATCCTGGCTCAGGTGAAGATCCTTGCCGTAATAACCGATGTAGACGGCATCCTCCTTTAGCCCCACATCCGCGAGAATATCCTTTAGCCGAACCCCGGTCCACTCGGCGCAGCTCACGGCACCGTCGGTCCACTGGTTTCCGGCCGTCTGCGGAAAATAGCCGGCACGGCCGTTTCCGGCGCATTCGAGTACAAGCTGGTAAGTATAGGGTTTGAACCGTTTCCTGAGATCCGCCAGCCGGTAGGTTTTAGGGCTCTTGACCGATTCGCCGTTGATGGTCAGCGTCCAGTTAGCCGGATCAATGCCGTCAGGAATGAGTCCGTTGTTGCGGATGAACATTTTGTCGGCAGGCGTAACGGCGTCATCCAGCAGGTGGGCGGGCGTCTCGACGTTCCAGGGCTTATCGTTCAGCACGACCAGGTCCTTATGCTTGCTGAGCATCGGATTTGGCTCAAAGGCCAGCGGCAGGTACCCCCGGGGCATACGTTCGGCAAAGACCAGTTCGGTGCCGAGCAGACCGGCCAGGGTAGCCAGTGCGCTTTTCTTCAGAAATCCCCGGCGGTCGAAGGGAGACGCTTGGTTCATGGATGCAGGTACATTTTCCCAAAATTAACCAAAAAGAAAACGGCCCGAAACCGGGCCGCTCCTCTTAGATACGCCATATCTTCAAGAAATGGCGTACCTGGACTAGGCGATGGCTTCGCGGAGGATAATGGCCCCGCGGTCCGGACCCGTCGAGATAAAGCTGATCGGCAGACCCAGCTCGGCTTCCAGGAAGTCGATGTACGCCGCCAGTTCGGCCGGTACTTCGTCGAATGTATGATACTGATCGAGAGCCGTTTTCCAGCCTTTGAATTCCTTGTAAACCGGTATTACGTCCGTGTCGCAGAGGTCGTAGGGCAGTTGCTCCGTCAGGGTGCCGTCCGGCAGTTGATAGTGCGTACAGACCTGAATGGTATCGAAAATATTCAGTACGTCAACCTTCATCATTACCAGTTGCGTCACGCCGTTGATCATGATGGCGTACTTCAGCGTGGGCAGGTCGAGCCAGCCGCAGCGACGCGGACGCCCCGTGGTAGAGCCGAATTCCCGGCCTTCCTGCCGCATGCGTTCGCCGGTTTCGTCCTGCAGTTCAGTGGGGAAGGGACCGCTGCCGACGCGGGTGCAGTACGCCTTGAAGATTCCGTAGACTTCACCGATCTGCCGCGGAGCTATGCCCAGGCCCGTACAGGCGCCGGCGGCCATGGTGCTTGAGCTGGTAACGAAAGGATAGGAACCAAAGTCGATGTCCAGCAGGGAGCCCTGGGCACCTTCAGCCAGGACGCGCTGGCCGCTTTTCAACGCGTCGTTAATTTCATATTCGCTGTCGACGAGTCGGAACTGCTTCATGAATTCAGTAGCCGCGAAGAAAGCTGCTTCCGCCTCGGGCAGCACCGACTGGTAATCAAACCCGTGGTGATCGAGAATGGTCTTGTGCGCCGAAACCAGCTTGTCGTACAGCTGCCGGAAGTTGCTCGACAGGATATCCCCAACGCGCAGGCCCTGACGGGCTACCTTATCCTGGTAGGTCGGGCCGATGCCGCGCAGGGTTGAGCCGATTTTGTCGGCTCCTTTGGCCTGTTCGTAGGCGGCGTCCAGTAGCCGGTGCGTCGGCAGGATGATTGAGGCTTTCTTGGAAATGTACAGATTGGCCCGCAGGTTCAGGTTGTACTTGGCCAGCCCGTCGATCTCTTTCTGGAAGACAATGGGATCCAGCACAACGCCATTACCGATGATGTTGGTCGTGTCGCCACGGAAAATGCCGGAGGGAATCTGGTGCAGCACGTGTTTGTACCCGTCGAACTCGAGCGTGTGCCCGGCATTGGGGCCACCCTGAAAGCGGGCAACGACCTGGTACTGCGGGGCCAGTACGTCCACGATTTTCCCCTTGCCTTCGTCGCCCCATTGAAGGCCCAGTAATACATCAACCATTGATTCTAAACTAAAGTGAGTAGCAGATGAAAATCATTTTATGGTTTATCGTTTAGGGTTTATGGTTTATAGTTTCGGAAGAATGAACGATAAACTTTTAACTCTACACGATAAACCGGCAGATCGGCTCAGGCCGCATCCCGCGCCACCGACGCCTCACCGTCTTCGGGCTGGTCTTCGGCAATTTTCCGGTTCCGGTTTTCGCAGTTTTCGCGCATGCAGTTGCCGTAAAAAATCAGCGAGTGGTGCATGACGTTGAACTTGAGCATATCGCCCACCATGCTCTGGATGGTCTGCAGGCGCGGGTCGCAGAATTCCATCACCTGATGGCAGTCGGTGCAGATCAGGTGGTCGTGCTGTTTGTAGCCGTAAGACTTTTCGTACTGGGCCAGGTTGCGACCGAACTGGTGCTTGGTGACCAGGTCACATTCCACCAGAACGTCCAGGGTGTTGTAAACGGTGGCACGGCTAACTTGGTACTTTTTATTTTTCATCGAGATGTAGAGCTCATCCACATCAAAATGGTCTTCGCGGCGATAAATTTCCTCCAGGATCGCAAACCGCTCCGGGGTTTTCCGGAGCCCTTTGCTTTCCAGGTAGGCCGTAAAGATTTTGCGGGCGGCCTCGAGGTTATCTTGTCGTACTGCGGGCATAAATTAAAGTCGTCAGTCAATCAGTCCTCAGTCATCAGTCAATTCGTCACGGTCCGCCGCCGTAGACAATCCAATTCATACCGATCCGAATAAATCAGATCGATCCAAGACTGAGGACTGGGGACTGATGACTGATGACTGATGACTAAGGTCATTACAAAACTACGATAAATTTAGTCAAACCGGGCCACTTTGACTACACCGCCGACTTTTTCCAGCTTTCGGATCAGATCGTCGAGATGATGGGTGTTGTGGACGTACAATTTCAGTGAGCCCTCAAAAATGCCGTCGCGGGAGTCGATCGTAATCGAGCGGATGTTGATGTGAAGATCGTTGCTGATGATCTTCGTTACATCGTTGACCAGCCCGAGGCGGTCGGTTCCCGTGATGCGCAGCCCCGCCAGGAAGGCCAGGTCGCGCTGGGAGGTCCATTTCGCCTTGATGATCCGGTTGCCGTGGTTGGACATCAGCTCCACCGCATTGGGGCAGGTCGTCCGGTGAATTTTGATGCCTTCGTTGACTGTCACAAACCCAAAAACGTCGTCGCCGGAGATCGGATTACAGCAGCGGGCCAGGGTATAGTCGATTTTGTCCATGTCCTCCCCGATGAGGAGCATGTCGGCATCGGCCCGTTCGCCGTGGATCTTCTTCAGCTCTTTCTCAAACGTCTTGCCGTCCTGAATCCGGTCGGTATTGAGCTTGTTCTGGCGGTTTTCCTTCGCTTCCTTATCGGCTTTGAAGCGTTTCAGCTCCTGAAGCTCGATATGACCTTTGCCGATCCGGTAAAGGAAGTCGTTGACCGTCTTGGAGTTAAAGTACGCCCGGAGCTGGTTCATGACCTCGTTGGTCAGTTCCATCCGGAGCGTCTTGAGCTTCCGGGCGACCATCTCGCGGCCGTCGGTGATGTAGCGTTTGTTTTCCTCCTTGATGAGGTCCTTGATCTTCGTCCGGGCCTTGGAGGTGACCACAAACCGCAGCCAGTCTTCGTTGGGTTTCTGCTTGTTGGAGGTGATAATCTCCACCTGGTCCCCGTTATGCAGCACATGGCTGAGCGGGACCAGCAGCGAATTGACCTTGGCGGCCATGCACCGGGCCCCAACCTGGGTATGGATCTCAAAAGCAAAATCCAGGGCCGTGGCCCCGCGCTGGAGCACTTTCAGGTCGCCTTTCGGGGTGAAGACGAAGACTTCCTCACTGTAGAGATTACTGCGGAAATCGTCCAGGAATTCAATGGCCCCGGTCTTGTCGCCCTGCCCGGCCGTTTCGAGCATTTCCCGAACCTGGCTGATCCAGGTCTCGATACCCGCGCCGGTGCCGGTTTCGTTGCCCTTGTATTTCCAGTGCGCCGCGTAGCCCTTCTCGGCGATTTCGTCCATGCGCAGGGTCCGGATCTGCACCTCCACCCACTGGCCGGCTTTGCTCATGACCGTCGTATGCAGCGATTCGTAGCCGTTGGCCCGGGGCGTGCTGATCCAGTCCTTCAGCCGATCCGGGTTCGGTTTGTAATGGTCGGTGACCACCGAATAAGCCTGCCAGCAGGCCGCTTTTTCGTTTTCCGGCGGAACGTTCAGGATGATCCGGACGGCGAAGAGGTCGTAAATCTCGTCGAAGGGCTTTTTCTGCTTGTTGAGCTTATTCCAGATGGAATAAATCGATTTCGGCCGCCCTTTGACCACGTAATCGTAGCCCGTCTCGGCCAGATCTTCTTCAATCGGTTTGATAAACTGGTTGATGAAGCGGTCGCGGGAGGCCTTTGTTTCGCGGAGCTTGCGGGCAATATCCTTATACGTCTCCGGATCGGTATACTTCAGGTAAAGATCCTCCAGCTCCGATTTGATGGCGTAAAGCCCCAGGCGGTGGGCCAGGGGGGCGTAGATGTAGATCGTCTCGGAAGCAATCTTTAGCTGCTTATCCCGGGGCATGGAATCCAGCGTGCGCATGTTGTGCAGCCGGTCGGCGAGCTTGATGAGGATCACCCGCACGTCGTCGGACAGCGTCAGCAGCATTTTCCGGAAATTCTCCGCCTGCTGGGAGGTGCCGTATTCGAAAATCCCGGAAATCTTGGTCAGCCCGTCGATGATCCGGCCCACTTTGTTGCCGAAGATCCGCTCAATGTCCGCAATTGTCATTTCGGTATCTTCTACCACGTCGTGCAGCAGGGCGGCGACAATAGAGGTGGTTCCGAGTCCAATTTCTTCGACGGCGATCTGGGCAACGGCCAGGGGGTGATAAATGTAGGGTTCCCCGGACCGGCGGCGCATGTTCTGGTGGGCTTCCAGGGAGGTATTGAAGGCTTTTTTAATCAGTTTGGCGTCGTTTTCCTTGAGCATCGGCTTGGCGGCCCGCAACAAACGTCTGTACCGCTTCAGAATTTCTTTTCTCTCCTGCTCCAGGTCAATGACCGGCTCTACGACTGCGCTCATAAGGTGTCCTCTTCGGTTGTACTCGCTTTTCAGGATGCTAGACTAATGTACTAAAACCCGGGCGACTCTCAAAGCCGTCCCTCTAAAAAATCCAGAGAAGTCAGGCAGTGTTTTGCCCTAATGAAAATCCTTCGTACTTTTGCGGCCTGAATTCGGTTTAAAACCGGTTCGTCATCTGCGGGCGTGGCGAAATTGGTAGACGTGCCAGACTTAGGATCTGGTGCCGCAAGGCATGGGGGTTCGAGTCCCTCCGCCCGTACGAGTTATCGAAAGAGTGAAAGAGCGAAAGAGTGAAAGATCGCACCCGTTCCGGTGTTCCTTGTTTCGCTCATTCGCTCTTTCACTCTTTCACTCTTTTAACAAGTTATCATCGTGGAAATCGCATTAGAGAAATCGACCGACACCCAGGCTTCCCTCACGATTAAGCTGACCAAGGAAGACTACCAGCCGGAAGTCAATAAGAAGCTGAAGGAATATAGCAAGCGGGTAAACATCAAAGGCTTCCGTCCGGGTCATGTGCCGGCTTCACTTGTCCAGAAGATGTACGGTAAGAGCGTGCTGGTCGATGAGATCAACAACCTGCTCGGCAAAACGGTCAGCAACTACATCCGGGAAAACAAGCTGCAGGTCGTAGGCGATCCGCTGCCCGACCGCGATAAGGCCGCCCAGATCGACTGGGACAGCCAGAACGAATTTGAGTTTGTCTACAACCTGGGTCTAGCCTCGGAGTTTGAGGTTGACTTCAACACCCTGCCGGCCGTTCCGGCCTACGAAATTCAGGCGGGTGACAAGGAACTCGAAGAAACCATCGAAAACCTGCGTAACCAGTTCCACGGGCACGAACATGCCGAGGAAGTGGCGGAAGGGGATATGGTCTACGGCGAACTGAAGCAGGCCGGTGGCGATTCAGAAGCTACCTTCGAAACCAAAACTGCCATCCCGACCAAGCAATTGTCGCCGGAAGTGCTGGCGCAGTTCGTTGGCCTCAAAAAAGGTGACTCCGTAACCTTCGACATCGTGCAGGCCTTCGCCGACGAAAAAGCCCGCGCGCACGCCACCGGACTGAAAGTGGAAGAAGCCGCTGCCCTTTCCGGGGAGTTTACGTTTACGGTAGACGACGTCACCCGCAACACCCCGGCCGAAATTAACCAGGAGTTCTTTGACAAGGTGCTGGGTAAGAGCGGGGTAGAATCTGAGGAGGAATTCCGGGAGAAAGTGCTCGACATCATCAAGTCGAACTACAACCGCGAAACAAGCTCCCTGCTGCGCCTGGACATGGAAAAGACGCTGCTCGATACCGTGGCCATCACACTGCCGGACGATTTCCTGAAGGAGTGGCTGCTGACGACCAACGAAGGCAAGGTAACGGCTGAAGAAGTTGAAGAGCAGTACGATGCCTTCGCCCGTTCGGTGAAGCTGCAGCTCATCAAGAACAAGGTCGCCGAAGCCAACGAAATCAAAGTCGAGTTTGAAGACGTCCTGGAAGCCACCAAGCAGCTCGTTCGCGAACAGTTCGGCTTCTACAACGACAGCGAGGAGATCAACCAGAGCGTCGACCGCATCGCCCAGAACTACCTCATGGACCAGAAGGCCGACAACTACACGAAGATGTTTAACCGGGTCTTCGACGATAAAGTCCTGCAACTAATCGAAAGCAAACTGACCATCGAACCGCGCAGCATCAGCGTGGAAGAGTTCAAGGAGCTGGCACAGGCCCGGCAGGCGTAAGATAAGGCCGGGAGGCTAAAGGCTGGAAGGCTGTCTATAGTGTTTCTGACCGGAATAACTATAGGCAGCCTTTCGGCTTTGTACCCTTACAGCCTTTACTTTTTGACACCAATCCGCTCCCGTTCCAGCCCCGGCTGCAGGGCCAGCAGGGCCATTTCTTCCGCCCGGCGTTTCCAGTGGGCGACTTCCAGCCGTAACTTCTCCAGTTCCAGTTCCTGCTTTTCCCGCTCCAGCTGCAGGGTTTCGAGCTGATGCAGCCCTTCGGGATAAAGCGGCTGCGGACTGGGCAGCGCCTGACCCAGGAGGTCGGCCGGACTCACGCCCAGAACAGTGGCGATCTGCTGCAGCCGGGTGAGCGTCAGTTCCGTTTTGCCGCGTTCAATGTCCCCGTAAGCGGTGGTGGAAAGCCCCAGCATATCGGCCATATTTTCCTGCGATAACTCCTTTTGCTGGCGAATGCGTCGAATTTGGGTACCGATGTTCATGCTATCTCAAGTAAAACCGATAATATCGCAACCCGGGCCGAGCAGAGTCTTTCGGGCTGAATTGCATTTTTACGAAGTCGTCAGTAGGTCAGTCGTGGTCCGCCACTACGCTCGGTCATCCGTCTCTCGGCCTCGCCCGCCGGTAGGGTACCCGCTGACGACTAATAAACCAAGCCCTTTGTAATTTCGTTGCACCAAAGTAAGAACCAAAACTGTATGAATCACGGAAGCGAATTTCGCCAGTACGCCGTCAAGCACTTAGGCATGAACGGCCTGACGGTCGATGGGTACATGAACCACACCGTCGAAAACATGACCCGCGCGGTCATCGAAGAACGTCCGATGAATTTCCGCGAAGTCGACGTGTTTTCGCGGCTGATGGCCGACCGCATTATTTTCATGGGCATGGGTGTCGACGACAACATTGCCAACATCATCGTGGCCCAGCTGCTGTTTCTGGAGTCGGTCGATGCCAAGAAAGATATTCTGATGTACATCAACAGCCCGGGCGGTTCGGTTTACGCCGGTCTGGGCATCTACGATACGATGCAGTACGTGCGTCCGGACGTGGCAACGGTCTGCACCAGCCTGGCAGCCTCCATGGGTGCGGTCCTGCTGGCCGGTGGTGCCGCCGGAAAACGGTCCGCCCTGCCGCACGCCCGCGTCATGATTCACCAGCCGTCGGGTGGGGCACAGGGTCAGTCGGTCGACATTGAAATCACGGCCCGCGAGATTGTCAAGCTGCGCGACGAACTGTACCACATCCTGGCTTCCCACTCGGGCAAAACCAAGGAACAGATCGAGCGTGATTCGGACCGCGACAAGTGGTTCCGGGCCGAAGAAGCCCAGGAGTACGGTCTCATCGACGAAGTACTCCGCCGCGAGCGTTAATCGCCCAGTGGGGAAGAATGGAAAACGGGAACCCGGACCGGGCTCCCGTTTTTTCGTTACGGTGGGTACGGGTGATTACGGCCGCCCGGGACCTGGCGCCAGACGCGCAGCCAGCGGCGTTCCTTTATGAATTTCCTGGAAGGCCAGTCCACCCCGCCATAGGCGGTGGTAATGGCCGTGCCAGAGGGTAGTCGTTGCGAAGAGGGCCAGGCAAATCAGTAACTGTACAGCTTCTTTCCCGGTAATCCGAATGCCTAAAATAGTAATAGTCGTTCTCGCGCTCATAGGAGGGAAGATCAGGGTTCGATCAAACAGTTTACAAGCGTCGGTGGGGTACCATTGGCCTGAATACGCGGCTAATGGACTGTAACAAAATTACGTAGCCGGTCGAATAGGCAGATTAAAGTGTGGTTAAAAGTTGAATTAAAGTTAGATTTAATTGACTAGCCTAGGTGAATGCCCAATTATTGATTTCGGAAAAAGCGACCGGCAGTGTAGGTTCGTCCCTAACCGTACCGAGAAAAATTCTACCTTTGTAAAAGGCCCGGCTACGCACCCTCGCGTTGGCCCCGCTGCGTAACTTTGTCAATACCACCCCAGCGTAAGTAATCCTCCTACATGGCACAAATTAGTTGCTCGTTCTGCGGACGACGGAAAAACGAAGTCATTCTGCTGCTTTCGGGCATCGACGCGCATATTTGCAATTACTGCATTGAACAGGGCCACCAGGTCGTTCTGGAAGAAACCCGGCCCAAACGATCCACCGCTACCGAGAAACCGAAATTCAACCTCATCAAACCGATGGAGATGAAACGGTACCTCGACCAGTACGTTATCGGCCAGGACGAAGCCAAGAAGGTCATGACCGTGGCCGTTTACAACCACTACAAACGGCTGATGCAGCCCACGACCGCCGACGATGTACAGATTGAAAAATCGAACATCATCATGGTCGGGGAGACGGGTACGGGGAAAACCTACCTGGCCCGGACCATCGCCAAGCTGCTGGAAGTCCCCTTCTGTATCGCCGACGCCACCGTCATTACGGAAGCTGGCTACGTGGGCGAAGACGTGGAAACCATCCTGACGCGGCTGCTCCAGGCGGCTGATTACGATGTCGACGCGGCCGAACGCGGCATTGTTTACATCGACGAAATCGACAAAATTGCCCGGAAGGCGGATAACCCTTCGATTACCCGCGATGTCAGCGGCGAAGGCGTGCAGCAGGCGCTGCTCAAACTGCTGGAAGGCTCCGTCGTTAATGTGCCGCCCCAGGGAGGACGGAAGCACCCCGACCAGAAGCTGATCGCGCTCAATACCGAAAACATTCTCTTTATCTGCGGCGGGGCTTTCGACGGCATCGACCGGCATATTGGCAAGCGGATCAACGCCCGGCCGATGGGCTTCTCGACCGAACGCCGCCTGAACGAATCCCTCGACCGCTCCCACCTGCTGCGCTATGTTTCGGCCCAGGATCTGAAGTCGTTCGGTCTCATTCCGGAACTGATCGGCCGGTTGCCGGTTCTGACCTCCCTCGAACCGCTCAGCCGGGAGGCGCTGCGCCGCATTCTGACCGAGCCGAAAAACGCCATTACCAAACAATACCAGAAGCTCTTCAACATGGAAGGCATTCGGCTCCTTTGGGATGATACGGCCCTGGAGTTCGTCGTGGAACAGGCGCTGGAATACAACCTGGGCGCACGCGGGCTGCGTTCGATCTGCGAATCGATCATTACCGACGCCATGTTTGAACTGCCGTCGACGGAAGGCGTCAGCGAGCTGGTCGTGACCCTGGATTACGCCCAGGAAAAGTTTGGAAAATCGTCCTTTCAGCGGCTCCGCTCGGTAGCCTGATGTCCCGTTTAAATAAATTTATCCCAACAAAGCCCCGATTTCACTAAGAAATCGGGGCTTTGTGTTGACAGGGGCCTAACAAAGCATGAGTTTCGGACGTTCAAGCACCGAATCCGATTGTTTCATATAACCGTTTATCCACACATGAGAACACTTACTCAATTGGCCGCTTGCGCACTGCTTTCCGCCACCCTGTTCACCTCCTGCAGCCGTCAGGTTGCTACGTATCAGCCCATGCCTGTTGAACAGTTTGCCCGCCAGACGCCGTCTGCTCCGGCAACTATCCAGGCTCCGGAAGAAGCCCCGATGGTAGCCGCCGCTCCGGTTGAACTCCCCGCTGAGGCGGCTCCGCTGACGGCTGCGGCCCAGATGAAGTCCGTCGAACAGCAGATCCAGGAAGCGATCGTACGCAACGACAGCAAACTGGCCGATAACAAGCGGCTGGCCAAGCGGATGGCTCGCGTCCAGTCGATGCTGGCTGAAGCCCAGGCCAAGGCAGTTGCCCCGGCAGCCGGTCAGTCGGTCCGGAAAGCTAATTTCCTGGAGCGTTTTGCCATGAAGAAGGTTGAAAACATGGTGACCAAAGGGATCGACAAGAAGATTCACAAGACCCTGGCTCCCAAAGAGGCGCAGGATTCGAAGGCCGTAACGGGCCTGCTGCGCGTGGGTCTGATCATCGGGATCATCGGTTTGATTCTGGCCTTTATCCCGGGCGTTAGCTGGCTGGGTGTCATCGCCATTGTCGTCGGTCTGATCCTGATCCTGCTGGATCTGCTCGACGTCGCCTAAGGCTTTCGGAGATCCGAAACCGGAAGCCTCGCAGGGGCACTTTGGGAGCGGCCGCGGTTTTTGCCTGACGATTCAGGCGGAAGCCGCGGCCGCTTCGCTGTTGGCGGGTGCCGTTTTTCATTTTTTGCCCCCACATTAGCGCAGGAATGCGTAAACTTGCAGGATTTTAGCCGATTGTTCGGGAAGTTTCACCCATACGCTGACCTTCGCGCATGTCTCATCTTTTCAACGTATACCCGCTCTACGACATCGAGCCGGTTCGGGCGCAGGGGAGTTACCTCTGGGATTCCATAGGAGACCGTTATCTGGACCTCTACGGCGGTCACGCGGTCATTTCGGTCGGGCACACGCACCCGAGGTACGTCGGTGCCCTGACCGAGCAGCTCAACCGCATTGCCTTCTACTCCAATTCGGTCCGCGTTTCCCTGCAGGAAGAACTGGCGGAAAAGCTGGGCGCGGCTTCCGGCTATCCCGACTATGCCCTTTTTCTGTGCAATTCCGGCGCTGAAGCGAACGAAAACGCGCTGAAGCTCGCCTCCTTCCATAACGGCCGAACCCAGGTTGTCGCTTTCCGAAAATCGTTTCACGGTCGAACGGCCAGGGCGGTAGCGGCTACGGACAACCCCTCCATCGTAGCCCCGGTCAACTACAGCAAGCACGTCAGCTTTCTGCCCTTCAATGATCCGGAGGCGGCCCGGGCGGGGATTTCAGAAGAAACCTGCGCGGTCATCGTCGAAGGAATTCAGGGTGTTGGCGGCATTCAGGTGGCCTCCGACGCGTTTCTGCGGGCTCTCCGGCAGCGGTGCGACGAGACAGGCGCGGTGCTGATCCTGGATAGCGTCCAGTGCGGTTACGGCCGTTCCGGAAAATTCTTCTCCCACCAGTTCAGCGGCATTGATCCGGATCTGATGACAACGGCCAAGGGAATGGGCAACGGTTTTCCGATCGGTGGCGTCCTGATTTCACCCAAGTTCAAAGCGGCCTACGGGATGCTGGGCACGACCTTTGGCGGCAACCACCTGGCCTGTACGGCGGCCATTGCGGTCCTGGATATCATGCGCGACGAAAACCTGGTCGAAAACGCCGCCCGAGTCGGTGAATACCTGATGAACGGCATTCGCCAGATTGGTGGCTACAAAGACCTGCGCGGTCGGGGCCTGATGATCGGCATCGAATACGACTTTCCGGTCGAGGGGCTGCGCAACAGTTTGTTGTTCGAGCACCGGATGTTTACGGGTGTAGCCGGCAAGCATACGATCCGTCTGTTACCCTCCCTGGCCCTGGGCGTCCAGGAAGCGGACCTGTTCCTCGAAGCCTTAGCGAAAGAGGTGCGGGTGGTTTCCTGATGGTTAGACATAAGACAGGAGACCTGGGAATAGCAGACTGTTCAGCCAGTATCAGGTTTCGTCTCTCTAATCTTTCGTCTCTTGTCTATTCTCCTTTTCGGCACTCCCAGTCCATAATCTTGCGTTCCCTGCGAAACCCTTCGCGTCTTTTTGGTTGATAAAATGACAAATTTCCTCTCCTTCCAGGACGTAACCGATCTAGAATCCCTCATACAATCGGGGCTGGCTGCCAAGCAGAGTCCCTTTGCTGACCAGCACCTGGGCCGAAACAAAACCATGGGGCTGATCTTTTTCAATTCCAGCCTGCGCACCCGGCTCAGCACCCAGAAAGCCGCGCAAAACCTGGGCATGAATGTCATGGTCATGAACGTGGGGCAGGACAGCTGGGGGCTGGAAATGGAAGAAGGCGTGATCATGAACGGCGATAAGGCCGAACACGTCCGGGAAGCCGCCGCCGTCATTGGTCGGTACTGCGATGTGATCGGTATCCGGGCGTTTGCGGAGCTCAAGGACCGGGAGAAGGATTACCAGGAGCAGGTGCTGAATCAGTTCCGAAACTATGCCGGGGTTCCCATCGTCAACCTCGAGTCCGCTACCCGCCACCCGCTGCAGTCGCTGGCCGACTGCCTGACCATCGAGGAATTCAAAGTGAAAAAGCGGCCGAAGGTAGTCCTGACCTGGCTGCCCCATTTCAAACCCCTGCCCCAGGCGGTAGCCAATTCGTTCTGTGAGTGGATGAACCACCGCGACGTGGACTTTGTCGTGACCCATCCGGAAGGCTACGAACTCGCCCCGGACTTTGTCGGCAACGCCCGGGTGATGCATAACCAGGACGAAGCCTTCGAAGGCGCCGACTTTATCTACGGGAAAAACTGGTCGTCGTATACCCACTATGGCCAGGTCCTGACGTCGGATCCATCCTGGATGGTCACGGCCCAGAAAATGCGGCTGACCGATAACGGGAAGTTCATGCACTGCCTGCCCGTCCGGCGGAACATGAAGGTAACGGATGCCGTGCTGGACGGTCCGCAGTCCATCGTCGTCGAACAGGCCGCCAACCGGGAATGGTCCGCCCAGGCCGTTCTGAAGGAGATTCTGAAGCAGATGTGATAGTTGAATTGGGGAGGAAAGCTAAAAGAGAAAAGACAGGAGACACAAGACAAGAGACAAAAGAGTCGGGACTTAGCCCTTGATTAGCAACCGCTTCCTCTTTCGTCTATTGTCTTGTGTCTCTTGTCTAAACAGAAAACCATGAATGCCCTCACAGTCATCAAGATAGGCGGAAACGTCATTGATAAACCCGAAGCCCTCAGTCGCGTTCTGGACGCCTTTGCCGCTCTGGAAGGAGACAAGATCTTAATTCATGGCGGGGGGAAGGTCGCCACGCAGGTGGCCGAGAAACTCGGAATTCAGACGACCATGGTGGAAGGCCGCCGCATTACGGATCGCCCCATGCTCGACGTGGTGACGATGGTGTACGGCGGGCTGGTCAACAAACAGATCGTGGCGCAGCTCCAGGCCCGGGGGACGAACGCCATCGGCCTGACCGGGGCCGACGCGCACCTGGTCCGTTCCCGGAAGCGGGCGGTCGGCGCGATCGATTACGGTTACGTGGGCGATATCGAGGCGGTAGATTCGGGTCAGTTTCAGCAGTTTCTGCGCCAGAACCTGACGCCGGTGTTTGCCCCGCTGACCTTCGATGCCGAGGGCAACCTGCTGAATACCAATGCCGACACCATGGCGTCTGCCATAGCCCTCGACCTGGTGGCGCACAACCAGGTGACGCTGGTGTACTGCTTCGAAAAAAAAGGGGTCCTTTCGGACCCCTCCAGCGATGATAGTGTTATTCCCGAGCTAACGCCCGCCGCTTACGCTGACTACCGGGCGTCTGGCGTCATTAACCAGGGCATGATCCCGAAGCTCGACAACGCCTTTCGGGCGCTGGAGCGGGGCGTTACGCGGGTGATTATCTGCCATGCCGACGAGCTGACCGCTGCGGTTGCCCAAGGCGCGGGAACTCGCCTGCTGCCTGCCGCCTGAGGGTCGCTGACCGGCGATGGGTTTTTCAATCTTTACCGGTTCAATCTGGAACGGCATATTAGCCGTTGCTACGTGCCCGTGGTTGTCGTAGGCGAAGGCATACAGACGGTACAGGCCGGGCTTGGGCGGAAAACGGAACAGTAACTGATCCCCCTGCTGGCGAACGAGCTGTTCCGGAAACGACTGCAACTCCCGAAACTCCAGGTCACCCCAGAGGGTCGTATCCCGGCGCAGGTCCCAGCGGAAATGGAGGGGATCGCCATCAGGGTCCCGGACATCAAACCGGGCAATGCGGATAGTATCCGAGACTGCGAAGGTAGCGTAATACAGCGGCTGACTGTCGATCAGCAGCCGGCTGGCGACCGGAGCCAGGTTGGTGGGCTTTTTGCCTATCCAGAATTCCTGAATCAGCTCGACCATCGATGTTGCCTTCCCGGTTTCGTCAAAATAGCTATACCAGGTACGGGTCTGCTCCTGTTTGTGCCCCCAGAAGAAGGCGTAACCACCCAGGCATTTGGGAGGGCGGCTGGCGATGTGGGTACTGTAGGCTGCCCTGAGCAATTCATACTTCTCCCGGCTATTGGGTTCGATGGGAGCCTCCCAGGGGGTTTGGTTCACCTGCCAGTAGCCCGGAATGCCAAATTCGGACAGGATATAGGGGCCTTTCCAGCCGGCAGCCTCCAGCCGGTTGGGTACTTCGGGTAGTTCCTTGTAAACGTTAATTGATAGGATATCGAGCTCCCGGCAGCGCTCTACAACCAACTGGTAGTTGCGGGCGGGTTGAATCGACAGCGCGGTCGTAACCGGGTGGTTCGGATCGACTTCGTGCACCATGCGGGCGAGTCGGTTGATCTCGTCAAATACCTCAATTTCCCGCACGTCCTGGTTCCATTCGTTCCCCACGCACCACATCAGCAGGGCCGGGTGATCCTTGAATTTAAGGACTTCCTTTTTAAGCTGCTGGTATTGCTCATCGAGGAGTTTCTGGTTTTTGTATTCAAAACCTTCCTGCCAGCGGCCGACCCAGAGCCCCAGCGTAACGGTCATGCCGAGCTTATGCGCTTCGTCGAGAATGCGCTGCGCGTCGTGCGTGTCCCAGGTCCGGACGGAATTACCGCCAATGGCCCGTAACTGCTCGAAGCGGTTTACGCAGCCTGCGCCCTGAATGAAATAAGGCTTACCGTAGCGGAGCAGTTCATAACCCTGATCGGTTTTGCGGATGGCGGTGGGTACGGTGGTGTCGGCGGAGTCAGTAGCAAGCTGGCGGTGGTTTGACGAATTGCAGCGCCAGCTGATCCAGGCCAGCAGCAGCCACAATCCGGTGCGAAGGAAGCTCATGGGATAAGGAAAACGACGATACATCGGCTGGTAGAGTGGACTTTTACCAAACCAAGCAAAGATTTTGCCCAAATTTTAGGAAAATTTAAGTGACCAGCAAATCGAAAAGCCGTCTTAATGACAAACGCCGCAACTGACTCCTGATAATTACTCATAATGAGGAGTTTAGTTCGGGCGAAAGGGGGCTTGAAGCCCCGGCATAAACTCGATTACTTGCGCAGACGGCTGTCTGATAAATAGCTGAAAATTTCAAGATTTAAAAAACAGGATTTTGGTCCTGGCCGGACAAATATTGCCTTTTCTCTCAACTTATCATGGAAAACCCTCAACGTTCCTATCTCTTCACCTCAAAACCGGGAGACACCACTCCGGTCCGCATTCTGATAATTGCCGGGCTGTTGTTCATGGGAGCCTTCCTGTGGATTTTCCTTCAGCCCGAAAACCGCGGCAACTCCTGGTTATACTGGTTGCTGGCGTTTTCGGTTGGCTTCAAGCTGCTGCGGATGCTGCACGAATGGTACCACTACTGGAAAGTCGTGCCGATTGCGGCACCGGTCAGCAACAAAACCTGGAAAGTGGATATTCTGACGACCTTTTGTAAGGGTGAGCCTTATGAGATGATTGTCAATACGCTGAAGGCCTGTCAGGCCATTCGCTACCCGCATACGACCTATCTCTGCGACGAGGCCGATGATCCGTATCTGAAGCAGGTTTGCGCCGAACTGGGCGTCCGGCACGTGACCCGCACGCTGAAGGTAGATGCCAAGGCGGGTAACATCAACAACGCCCTGAAGCAGGCCGACGGCGATATCTGCCTGGTCCTCGATCCCGACCACATTCCGGTCCCCGACTTCTTCGATCACGTGCTGCCTTACTTTGATGATCCGGAGGTAGGTTACGTACAGTGCGTGCAGGCGTATTACAACCAGAAAGAGAGCATTGTCGCCTACGGGGCAGCCGAGCAGACCTACCACTTCTACGGTCCGATGATGACCTGCATGGGTCAGTACAACACGGCCCAGGCCATCGGCGCAAACTGCACCTTCCGGCGGGAAGCCCTGGATTCCATCGGCGGTCACGCGGCCGGCCTGTCCGAAGACATGCACACGGCCATGCGCATTCACGCCAAAGGCTGGAAGTCGATTTACGTACCGAAGCCGCTCTCTTACGGCCTGGTTCCGTCTACGCTGGCGGCGTTCTACAAGCAGCAGCTCAAGTGGGCCCGGGGTACGTTTGAACTGCTCTTCGAAGTGTTTCCGAAGTTAGCCAAGGATTTCAGCTGGCGGCAGCGGCTCCACTATTTCACGCTTCCGTTCCATTACTTCTTCGGCCTGATTCGCCTGATCGACATCCTGATTCCGATCCTGTCCCTGGTCCTGCTGCAGTTGCCGATGAAGATGGACCTGACGTATTTCGGCGTGGCGTTCGTGCCGATGTTCCTGACGTCCCTGCTGATTCGTCAGTACGCGCAGCGGTGGCTGATTGAAAAGCACGAGGCGGGCTTTCACCTCATCGGTGGAATCCTGAATGCGGGAACCTGGTGGATCTATACCTTAGGCTTCGTGTATTCGATCTTCCGGGTGAAGGTTCCCTACCTGCCTACGCCGAAAAACGACAAGCCCCAGAATAACTTCACGCTTTGTCTGCCCAATATCATTGCCCTGGTGGCCACGCTGGGTGCTATCGCCTACTCCCTGTATCATTACGGCCGGCTGGCGTACATGGACGTGTTTTTCCAGGTCATGATGGGTTTTGCCGGGGTTAATGCCATCATTCTGCTGATTACGATCCTGATCGGGCAGGAGAAGTTCCTCCTCCAGGTACGGCAGTTCCTGAGCTGGTCGGTGGTTCGGAAATGGCTCGTACAGCCGCTGCAACAGGCCAGCGTCAACCTGCGCTACGGGATGTATGGTTCCATGCGCCGCTACGCCCTGCACTTCTTCATCGTCGTTATTGGTTCGGCCGCGGCCCTGGGGCTGTATGATCTGGACCGGCGTACCCCCATCTCGCTGCCCTTCGACCTGCGCTACGGAACCACCCAACCGTTCTATTACGGGGTTAACAGCCAGGGTTCGCCGGCCGCCGCCTCCGCCAGCATCCAGACGCTGCAGACGAACTGGGATCTCACCAATGGCCAGGCCGAGGCAGACCTGAACCTGACCGACCTGACGGGCGGTGCCACCCCCATGGTCCAGGTCAATCCGATACTGGGTCCGGGTCGGCCGGCGGAAACGGTCGTTCGGGATTATCTGAAAGCGATCCGGGCCGGGAAACACGATGCCTACCTGGCGCAACTGGCTAAGCAGATCAAGGCGTACCAGCGGCCGGTCATGGTATCGTTTGCGCCGGAATTCGACAACCCGGAGAAAAGCTGGGGCGTAGAAACCGACAGCAGCCTGGAAGCCTACCGGAAAACCTGGCAGTATGTCATTACCTACCTGCGTCGCCAGGATGTTGCCAACGGCATCTGGCTCTGGAACCCAATGCGGGCCGCCACGCTGGAGCGCTTTTATCCGGGTTCCTCGTACGTGGACTGGCTGGGTCTGGTGGTGGTAAACGACAAGCGGATGTCCGAAGACGGCGAATGGCACTCGTTTTCCCCGCTCTTTACGCCCCTGCAGAACAAATTACAGAAACATGCCGCAGACAGCATTCAGATGAAGCCGGTCTTGCTGACGCGCTTCGGATCCCGGGTGCAGGGTGTCAACTCCGTGGAATGGGTTGTGGAATCCCTGGAGACCATCCGGAAGGGTAATCCGCAGATTCGTGGGGTGGTATTCGAACAGGCGACCGATGCACGGATCACCCAGCGCACATCCGCCGCTCTTCCGGCCAGCGACATTGACCGGCTGGTACAGCAGGTGCCGCCTGGATCGTTCCTGGAGAACAGTTCCAAAGGTCGTTATGTGATGGTAAAGTACTCTCCGTATGAGCACCTGCGTAAATATGTACTGTTATCCCGGTACAAGGGCTCAGGGAAAAACGCGGCGAAGTCCGGCGAAGCGCCGACTGTAATAAGCAGCGTGAAGCCAGTCGAACCGCACACCTCCGTTCCAGGCCGAATGGATAAACTTAATCCGCTCGCCGCTCACTTCCACCACCAGCCCGACATGACCTATGCCCTGGCGGCGGCTATGACCCCGGAAGAAAATTAAGTCACCGGGGCGGGCTTCCGGGATGTCAACCGGAGTACCCACCCGGCTCTGGGCTGCGCTTGAATGCGGAAGCAGAATGCCAAAAGACCGGAAGCAATGACGGGTAAAACCGGAACAATCAAAGCCCTTCCGGCCGCTGCCACCCGAGCGGTAGCGGGTCGAGAGATGGGATCGCGCAAATTGAAGCAGGTTGCTGACCAGGTCCGCGTGTTGGTCGGAAAGCAGGAGTTGAACCGAATCGCTGCGCAGGGGAGATGAGCCGGGAGGGGCAGCCGCGGCGAGCGAACGCCAGCAGGCCAGACAAAGGACCAGGAGACAGGCCTTTTTCATGCAGTCGGTTTAGGTTACGGTAGGTTAAGCGCTTAAAAATAGCGGCAAACGCCTTAAACGCCAAAGGAAGCAGCCGGCGAATCCCCTTCGCCCGACGCTTCCTTTGGCGTTTTTGCTTTTTTATCAGCGGATTACCCCTTCCTTTGCGGAGACGACTGGCGCCGCCGGGCTTCCTGCTCCAGCCGGCGATAAACCGCATCAAAGTCTTCCCCCTGCCGAAGGTGCGCCACCAGTTGGGGAATGCCCCGTCGACCGACCAGGGCCAGCCAGCGAGCTACCTCCATGCCAGCCGTTGCGTAGGCCAACCGGACATGCCCCGCTGAGCCCCCGAAAAAATCCCGCATGGAGGCCAGATCATCCAGTTCAAAGACGATTTGCTGACCCCGGGTCAGGTACTCCCATTCGTCGCGGTAATCGACGTACCGCTGCAGGCTGTCGCGCGCCTGGGTAAAGCGGCCGTCGAGCATCAGCGCCAGCCCTTCATTAAACCATTGTGGTACTTGCCGCTGGGCCCGGAGCCAGCCCAGGCGCGTGTACAGTTCATCGTGGCAGAGTTCGTGCGCCAGCACGTCGACATTCCGACCGTGGGGATTCACCACGATCCAGGCATCGCCCCAGGGCGTGCCCAGACTGCAGCCAGCCCCTTCGCCCCCCTGGCAGTAAGCCGCGTATTGCTCTGGGCTCGGACAATAGATGAGCAGAGCCTTGCTTTGTGTCTGCCCGCCCCAGAAGGAGGCTACCCGGTTTCGGGCTTGCTGGTAGGCCCGTTTGAGGTAGGCCCGGTGATGGGGAGGGGTATCCTTGCTGACAAAAACTCCCGAGCTTATCTGTTGTAAGTCAGCGTCATAAGGGGCCCATAGGCAGCGAAGCAGCTGCGGAGTGGCCAGCAGATAGGCAAGGGGCAGCATCAGGAAAAACAGCACAAAACGGAACAGCCACCGCATGAAAGTCTCAACAAATGAAAGGCAAATGAGTTTCTGTAAGCGATGGCCGCAAGTTACGGCTTTCCCCTAGAAACCACCGAATGCGGCATTGACGCCGCTGCTTTACGTATGCCAACTGCTTTAATTCTTGGTGCCGGCATGGCCGGATTGACCGCTGGTCGTTACCTGACCCAGGCGGGTTGGGAGGTACCCCTGTTAGATAAGGGCCGCGGCCTTGGCGGTCGACTGGCCACCCGACGCATCGGGGAAACCCGTGCCGACCACGGCGCCCAGTACATGACCGTCCGCAGCCCTGAATTCAAGGCAGTCGTCGATCAGTTGCTGACCGATGGTGTGGTACACCAATGGCCCCTTCTGGAGCCCGGTAACCCGACCTTCCAGCATCCGCGGTATGTCGGGACGGCCGGTATGAATGCCGTAGCCAAATACCTGGCCCAGCCGCTTACCATCAAAACCGGCCAGCGGGTCATTCGCGTACGAGCAGATGCCTCCCAATGGACGGCAGAAACAGAAACCGGGGAAACCTACGCGGCTGAGCACCTGCTGGTAACCCTCCCGGCTCCCCAGGCGCTCCAGCTCCTGCGCGACAGCCAGTTGGTGCTTCCCCCGACGGAACAGGCTGCGCTGGAAGCCATCCACTACCAGCCCTGCATTGCGGTCATGGCCGTGCTGAAGGAGCCCAGCCGCATCCCGGCACCCGGTTTCTTACGCTTTTCCGAAGGCCCCGTCGCCTGGGTCGCCGATAACACGCAAAAGGGCATTTCACCCGCCGAGCCATCGGTAACCGTCCACGCCAGCCCGGCTTTCAGCCTGGAGCGCCTGGAAATCGATCTGGACGAAACGGCCCGGCACTTGCTGAACGAGCTAAACGAATGGATACCCTCGGAGAGCGTCCTGACCACTCAGGTTCACCGCTGGCGCTACAGCCTGGCCGACCGCTGCCATCCCGAACCCTGTCTGGCCGCTTCTACGCCGCTTCCCCTGCTGTTCGGAGGCGACGGCTTCGGCCAGGGCAATGTGGAAGGGGCGTTTCTATCGGGGCTGGCGATGGGAAGGAGAGTAAGGGGAGAAGGGGTGGAGGGGTGAGGGGGTGGCTTCGCCCTATAGCCTTAATCCTGGCGGAGCCCCCTCACGCCTTCACCCCTTACTAATCGCTTCCGCCACCTTCCGCCCCGTCTCCATTGCCGCGTTCAGGGACGGATAAGCCGCCTGGTCGCCGCACTGGTAGAGGCCGTCGCTGAGGCGCAGCGGGGCGTGGCGGCTTTCGGGGCCGTAGGCGGGGAGGGCTTCCGGCAGGTGGTAGGTCCGGAGATAGCTCCATTGCTCCACTGCCTCCCCGAACCAGCTTTTCAGTTCCTGCTGAATCTGGCGGGTGAGTGCCGCTTCGTCCACGCTCGTCAACCCCTGGGTGCTGACCGAAATCAGGGACTGGCCCGCCGGTGCGTAGGCCGGGGCTACATCGCTGAGGACGCAAAGATTATGCACGACCGACTGCCGGTCCGGATTCAGCATCAGCAACCGATCCGGTTGGGGCGAGGCCGGGGCAGCAAAGTAGGTGGTGGTAGTCCGGTTAAAGGTTCGGTCCGAAGCGGGGCGGCCCAGCAGCCGGTCGGCTGCGGCGGCGTCGACGGCCAGCACGACCACATCGGCCGAAAGCGTTTGCCCATCGGCTAATATCACCTGCCCTTCCTGAACCTGGCTCACCGCGGTGTTCAAGCGGACCTGGCCGGGCGCGAGTTGGGCGGCAAGCTGCGCCGGAATGGCACCGATGCCCGCGGCCGGTACCGCCGCATCGCCGGTATAGAAATACCGGAAACAGAATTCAAAGAAATTACTCGAAGTCGTCAGCCGGTCTTCCAGAAACACCCCGCCGAAAAACGGCCGGAAAAAGGTGTTGATCATTCGCTCCGAATAGCCGTACTCCCGGAGAAACTGCTGGGTGGTGGTGGCTTCCTGGTGAAAGAAATCCTGGGCCGAAAGGCCGGCCGTTCGGGTAATGAGCCGGACAATGTTCAGTTTATCTCCCAGATTTCCGGCCGTTGAAAACAAGGTCTTCAGGACGGATTCTGGTTCGCGCAAGGGATTCAGCAGTCGCGTCCAGTCGCCATCCTGCCGAATGAGCGCGCCCGAACGAAACGTCTTTAGCTGCAGCGCGTTATAATCAAGCAGGCGATTGGTTTCCGGGTAAGCGGTGAGCAGAATCTGAAAGCCGCGGTCGAACTGAAAGCCATCGTGGGTATCGGTACGAACCCGTCCTCCGACGCCATCGCCTGCTTCCAGCAGGGTAGCGTCAATACCCGCCCGTTTGAGGTAGAGCGCACAGGTTAGTCCGGCCATGCCGGCACCAACGATCAGAACGGATGGATTAGTTGGCATACTGAATGCGTGGTAAGCTGCAAAAATAAACGGCTTGGGTAACTTTGCGGCGAGAACCAGCAAGTTGTTCGGCAGAAGGCATGATAATATGTTAAATTTGTTAGTTCTTGATAATGTCGATTCGTTCACCTTTGTGCTGGTCGATTATCTCCGCCAGGCCGGGGCTCGCTGTCGGGTAATTCGGAACACCGTTTCCCTGGACGAAGCGACCGCCGAAGCTTACGACGCCATTGTCCTTTCCCCGGGACCCGGAACGCCGGCCCAGGCCGGCACGATGGGCGACCTCATTGCCCGGGAGCACCAGCGCGTACCGATTCTGGGGGTCTGTCTGGGCCACCAGGCCCTGGGGACGTTTTTTGGCGCTCGGCTGGAGCGGGCTGACCGGCCCATGCACGGAAAGCAGTCCCTGATTCGGCAACTGGCGACCGATCCGATAACGGAAGGCCTGCCGGAGACATTTACGGTAACCCGCTATCATTCCCTGGTGTTGCGCGACCTGCCCGCCAGTCTGGTACCGTTGCTGGCAACGGATGATCCGCTGGCGGAGAATATGGGCTTTCGTCACCGTGAACTGCCGATCTGGGGTCTTCAGTTTCATCCGGAGGCGGCGTTGACCGAGTACGGTTTAGAAATATTAAGAAATTGGATTACCTTTGCAAAAAGGGCAAGATAAGAGCGAATAGCTTGTACTTTACCTATATTTCTACGACAAAACGAAGACAGTTATGAGCTATCGGGTTCGCGAGGAAGGGGGGTTCCGGTACGTGGATGAAGGTCAGGGCGATGTTCTGCTGCTGTTGCACGGCTTATTTGGTGCGCTCAGCAACTGGGACGGCGTAATTAGAGAATACGGAAATCGGTATCGGGTGGTCATACCCGTCATGCCGATCTACGACATGCCCATCAAAGAAGCCGGTCTGGAAGGGCTGGTGGCTTTCATCGAAGACTTTATCGCCCTTAAAAACCTGTCGAATCTGACGCTGCTTGGCAATTCGCTGGGCGGGCATGTCGCCCTGCTGTACACCCTGAAGCATCCGGATATGGTTCGGCAGCTGGTGCTGACCGGTAGCTCCGGTCTCTTCGAAAATTCCATGGGCGGATCTTACCCCAAGCGGGGCAGCTACGAATACATCGCCGAGCGGGTAGCTTATACCTTCTACGATCCGAAGGTAGCGACCAAGGAACTGATCGACGAGGTATTCGAAATTACCAACAGCATTCCCAAGTGCATGCGGATTGTGGCCATCGCCAAGTCGGCCCAGCGGAACAATGTGGCTAAGGAATTACACCGCATCACCGTACCGACCCTGCTGATCTGGGGGCTGAACGATACCATTACGCCTCCCGAAGTAGCCTACGAGTTCAATCGGCTCATTGCCGGGTCGGAGCTGCACTTCATCGACAAGTGCTGCCACGCCCCCATGATGGAGCATCCCGGGCGCTTCAATGCCCTGCTGTCGGGCTGGCTGGAGCGGCAATCCCTGCTGGCTCGCCAGGAACGAAGTCTGCTGGCCTAACTGGCTTGCCCTGAGGCAGATGGGCTTTTTTCGGAGCGCGGTTACAAACTTCGCCGGAAAATTCTTAGTTTTCTGGCATACAACTTGGACCATACAAGTTGTTATATCGTGAAAAGCCCCTTGAATCATGCTGGCTTCCGAACTGATTGACCCCATGCTGCCCGCCTTAAAGCCGACCGATACGGCGGGGCAAGCCCTCGACTGGATGCAGGAGCATCGGGTCGGGCAACTGGTCGTTGTCGATCAGGGCGACTACAAGGGCGTTGTGAACGAAGATTTGCTCCTGGATATTCCGGATTATGATCGGCCCCTGAGCGAGGTTATGCGGATGTTTGAACACGTCTATGTGTACGATCATCAACACCTCTACGAATTGCTCAACACGGTGATCGAGCACCGCCTGCAGGTCATTGCCGTGGTGGGTGAGGCCCGGGAATTCATCGGTACGGTTTCGACCCAGGAACTGCTCAAGCAGTTTGCCCACCTGCTGGGCCTGCAGGAAGCCGGCGCGATCCTGATTCTGGCCATAAACGAACGGGATTACTCCATGGCCGAAATCAGCCGGCTGGTGGAGTCGAATAACGTGCGGATCATCAGCAGTTATTTCTCGGGTTCGGCCTACGGGACGCCGGACCGGTCGCGGCTGACGCTCAAACTGAACCGGAAAGACATCACGGCCGTCGTGGCGACCCTGGAGCGATTTGGCTATTCCATCGAGGCCGCCTTCGCCAATACCCCGATCGAAAGCATTGACCAGGAGCGCCTGGATCTGCTGCTTCGGTACCTGGATACCTGACAAAGCCGGGTCCCAGGGCCCGTGAACCCAAACTTTGCGCTAACTTAGCGGCATGAAACTTGCCATCCACGGTCGCAATTTCGCCGATGCAGCCCGGCCGTTTATCCAGCAGATGTTCGACGAACTGGCCCGTCAGCAGGTGGAGGTACAGTTATCCCAAACCTATCGTACGTTCCTGGACACGGTCGGAGTCGCGCATTACAGCACCCAGACCTATACCTCCCACCGGGATCTGGGCGAAGCGGATTTCGCCCTCAGCCTGGGCGGCGACGGCACGCTCCTGGAAGTGGTAACGCAGGTAGGTCCCCGGCTCACGCCCATCGTGGGCATTAATGTCGGCCGGCTGGGCTTCCTGGCAACCGTTAACCCGGACGCCATCTCGGCCATGATTCAGTCGCTGTTTGCGGGAAAGTATAACCTCGACGAGCGGAGCCTGATCGCGCTGCAGTCCGACGAAGATCTGTTTGACGGGGTGCCCTTTGGGCTCAATGACGTCACCATTACCAAGACGGAGACCTCCTCGATGATAACGGTGCATACCTACCTCGACGGCGAATTTCTGAATTCCTACTGGGCCGACGGGCTGATCGTTTCGACACCTTCCGGCTCGACCGGGTATTCCCTCAGTTGCGGCGGACCGGTGCTGCTGCCCCATACGGCCAATTTTATCATCACGCCGGTAAGTCCCCATAACCTGAACGTACGACCGATGGTTGTACCGGACAGCAGCCTGCTTTCCTTCGAGGTGGAAAGCCGCAGCAATACCTTTCTGGTTTCGGTCGATTCCCGGTTTCGCACGGTCGATCTTTCGACCCGGCTGAGCGTCCGGAAAGAAGCGTTCCCGGCCCGGCTGGTGAAGCTGGAAGGCGATAACTTCCTGGATACCCTGCGCAGCAAGCTCAACTGGGGCTGGGACATTCGAAATTAAGCCGCGAAGCCTATTCTCGCGCCCGGAAGCACGAATTTGCGCGAGCTTAGGGAGTGGTCTCAATAAAATAGCAGAAAGGCCGTTTGTCAGTGTAGAGCCAAGTGAGGGGCTTGAGGAGTTACGAGTAATACTGGCACACTGGCACAAGAATCAGGCTGAACGAATGAGATTATGAAGAACAACCTACTGTTGGCGGGCGCCCTGACGGCGACTGCACTGACCATGCTGGGGACCACGGAAACCCAGGCTCAGGCACGCCGGAACACCAACTTCATTCCCTATTCGGAAGTGGGACTGGGCGTTGGAACATCGAGCTACTACGGGGAACTGGCTGGCTACCGAAAGCCGCTGCGATCCACCTTTCTGCTGATGCGCTGGAACGCGGGACTCATGTACACCCGCCACTTCACCCCAAGACTGGCCGGAAGAGCCTCCTTCACCTGGGCCCGGATCACGGGGGATGATTACACCTACAGCCGCAACGACGTCAATACCAACATTGCGCAATACATTCGCAACCTTCACTTCCGCAATGATCTGAAGGAATTTGCCCTGACCGGGATCTATAAATTCGTTCCGGACGGCCGCAATACCAATTTCCGCGCTAAACTATCGCCTTATGTGTTCGCCGGCATTGGCCTGGTGGCCCACAGTCCGGAAGCCCGTACACCGGTGGATTACGCCGAAGCGGGCGAAGTTCAGCCCCAGCGGTGGGTCAAACTGCAGCCTCTGGGCACGGAAGGGCAGGGCCAGCCGCGCATGAAGAAGCCGTATCCGCTGGTTGCGCTGGTCGTGCCGGTAGGCTTCGGGGTACGGTATAAATTCAACAACCGCATCGATCTGGCGGCCGAAATCGGCTACCGCTTCACCAATACCGACTACCTCGACGACGTAGGAGGCCCCTACGCTGACCCGACCATCCTGAAAAGCCCCCTGGCCGTCGCCATGGCGAACCGGACCCAGGAGCCCATCGCGGCCCGCAAGGGAGGCGACCGGACGCAGGCCCTGATCGACTATCTCCAGACCCAGGGCATCACGACCACGAACCCGTACGCTGAACTGGGAGGCCTGAATACAGGGTCCATCCGCGGTGCCAAAGGAATTCTCAATGACGGCTACCTGATCGGGAGTCTGCAGGTGCATTACGTGCTGATGCCCCGCATTAAGTGTCCTCCCATAAAATAAGCGACGAAACGCTACTGACCTTGCGGTTCTTTTTCCCTCTAACGAACCTACGAATGATTCACCGGATTACTGGCTTCCTGGGACTGCTGCTTGCCCTGGCAACAGGCGCGCGGGCGCAGACCTGGGAAGTCGGGGCCGGGCTCGGCGGCTTTCTCTACAAAGGCGATATCGCGTCCAACTTTGCCTTTCGCAACTACCGTCCGGCCGGAAATGTGCTCGTGCGCTATCATCTGAGCCAGGCCGTTACCCTCCGCTTCAATGCCGGGCTGGGGTCCCTGGCGGCCACGGAGCGCCTGTCGAACGACCCATTCCAGCAGGCACGCAATGTGTCATTCCGTTCCCGAATGGCGGAAGGCGCTTTTCTGGTAGAATATAATTTTCTCAATTTTTCGGACCTCCGGAAGGTGAAAAACTGGACGCCCTACGCCTTCGGTGGGCTGGGCGTACACCACAACGGCCTGCGGGTACAGCAGGACAACCGTCCCCTTGGCCGGATCCATTTTCCGCTCGGCGTCGGGGTTCGGTATGAGTTTAAACGGCCCTGGAGCCTGGGGCTGGAATTCGGTACGCGGTTTACCAGTACGGA
>Ga0164290_1000500_pt1 | contig 120635 bp, 132 predicted proteins | sample Micstemetagenome_FD_108782 | JGI IMG/M metagenome (GOLD analysis project Ga0164290, IMG submission 108782) | Contaminated culture microbial community from soil near Moab, Utah, USA - Microcoleus steenstrupii SON62 (Illumina Assembly) | ecosystem: Environmental > Terrestrial > Soil > Soil crust...
AAGCGTAGGCAGACGTAATTTTTTTTCCCTGCCTTCGCCAAGCCGATAAACGTTAGCGGTAATTATATGACCATCAAAAAAGTTCAACCTTTTATATTCTTATCCTGTTTTTCATTTTCTTGCTTTCCGTCCAGTGATGTGCACAGAGAACAAGGCAAAGTTTTTCATGCCTGTATTCCAAACAATGGCGCTGTAGGCGGCTTATATTTTGGCTTGTACAATGACCATCAATACCAGATCTGTTCGACAGGCGTTGTGGCTCAGACTTGTTACACAGGGAAGTATACGCTAAGTAATGATACCCTTACTTTACTTGATTTAAGTAGTGAAATTCATTTGAAGTCAAAAAAGCTACTTATTAAACGTTATTTACAGCCAAAGGACAGCGACTTAGGCGAAGTCGTGCAACTGGACGGAGAAAACAATCAACTGCAAAGTAAAACCGACACGTATTTTGTGATAAGGTTAGACAGCCTGCAAACTACCGCTAACACAGGATTGGTTAAATAGCGGCAGACGATCTATCTTTCAACTATAAAACATTATTCAACGGCAAAAAGGTAAATGAAGCGGCAGAAACACAGACTATCGCTACTTCACCAATCCTCTGCACGTTATGGGCAAATGGCAGCCTCATGAGTGATACAACCATCGTAATATTAGTCTTTGCGGATTTGGTGGCTGGATTTTTAATCTGGCTTTATCTAAAGGATTATTTCAGCCAATTTCGTTGGTGGAAGACTGCACTTATTAAATCCATCGTTTACTGCCTTTTTTTCGGCATTGGTGCATTCGGTGAAGGTGGCGGTGAACCAGGGTTTATGATGCCTGCTCCTGTGCTTCCAGCTGCTATTGTTTCGTTAAGTGAGAGCAAGTTCGAAGTGTTTATACAAAATGCACTGCTTCCATACGGCTTTTGGACACTTGTGTTATTTACATTTTATTCCATTCGGCAAGTAATCAGACATCTAAGGAAACCTAAAGCAGTGACCTAATAACTAACTGCCCATAACATTTGCTTTCCACAACAGCGGCTGATGTACTGCTATGAGACAGAAGAACAATTTGATTACTTTAGAATATAAATCAGCAACAGTACTGCCAATCCCGCTGCTGCGGAAAGCAGTCGGACGTTGATTGCTATTTTAAATGACACTCCGTAAAGTTTCAAAAATTGTATTTGGACTGCTTATTCTTTTTGCGGTTGCTGTTGGATTGACCTCAATAAATCATCCTATAATTTTAAAATGGGTGACAGGTTCTGCAAGACATCACGGCAGACCAATGTCTGCTACAGTTTACACAAACGGAAAAGTCAATGAGCACATTAAAGTGTTTTATACTGACGAAGCAAATAATTATTTAGTAAGCTTGGCAGAATATGACAGTTTAGGAATGTTGAAATTTATCAATATCAACCTGAATGAAAAATGGATTGGCAGACCAGTTGGAACGTCTAAAAGTGACTACGACATCATTGCCGGGACACTTATTTCAAAGCGAAACAGGGGGACATTTTTCTCCTTTCCAAGACGATGTGAAAGGCTTCAACTTTGACCCGCAACTTACATTCACTGACAGACAAATAAAATTCAACATGCCACCAAACAAATTGAAGTTTGATAGCGTAAGAATAGAGTTGCCATAAAAAATATTGGACAAAACAGCAACCAACAGCAGTTTTGCAAAAGTTGGGCTGAAGTGATAAATTTAAACTATAAAAAAATATTTGGCTTTGGCACATAGGTTAAGCCGATGAACAATAAATGCCCAACCTTCGCAAAGCTGTTGAACGTTACCTGCCATAAAAAAGTTACATTCTAAATTCATGGGACAAAGTGCGACCCTCTACCGAATAGCAAGCAACGACTTCTCAAAAGTTAGAGACAACCCTGATGATTTTGGGTTATTTAAGATTAATAAGTCTTACGAAACATTTGAAAAGACACATGAAGGCCTTCGTTTTGTTCTTTCAAAAGCTAAAGACGAAAATGAAGCTGGATTGGTTGAACAAATTTTTTATCCTAAGACGTTCGTTGGCGAACAAATTGATTATTCAGCATTGGACTTTGACAATCTCCCTGAGGACATTGATTTGCTAAAAGAACCAGTTTATTACAATGAACCAACAGTAGTGAATGCCATATCATCACTACTTGACACAATAGCCGTTGACGACTTCCAAAAAAGCTTTGACCCAGACGAATTAAATGAGCAAGGTATCTATCCAAGTGGTATTTGGACCACACGGACAGAACCAGACCATGCTTTCAATGTTGGCGACATAACCAAGGAGTTTTTGCGATTGAAACAGTTCTACCACTCTGCAAAGGAAGAAGGTGATTATATTTTGAGTTACGTTGGTTGACGACAAACGGCAGGTAACATCGGCTTGCTGCTATGCCGGCAGACTAAACGCAGCATCAACATTTTGTTCGCTTATCAGCAATACTTTCGGCTGACCAAAATGCAGATGAACAACAGAGTATATTTTGTACTTTGGTTTTTCAATCGGCTTCAGTTCCGGGCTGACGAACATCAAATCCCGGCACAGCAGCAAGCCGTTTCACGTTATACGCCATTTTTGAGATGTCTAGGTTCACAACCATAATTATACTGACACTAACTGTTTTGTTCTACGGTTGCTTTTCCTTTGACAAATACTGTGAGCATGGTGGATTGCCTGATAGACAAGAAATTCAGTACTACCCAAACAAGAAAGTTCGTATGGCAGGAACTATTAAAAACTGCTATTGGGATGGCGAAGTAAAGTATTACTACGAGAATGGAGAGTTAGAACATGTTGAGAACTATAAGGGCGGAATAAGACACGGGCTTTTCCAGTACCACTTTAAAAGTGGTCAAGTTTACAAAACAGAAAATTACATTAACGACACAATTAAACAATTTACCGCATTAGATGAAGTAGGTAACTCAAATTATGTATTTGACAGCGGCATTATTGCATACAACGCTATTACCAAACCATTTCATAAACCAACGACACTATTTGGCAATGACCATCCGCTTGTTTCTATAATAGATGGCAATCTTCATCTTCGTGGGAGATATGACTATTACGTCATTGACAGGGCATTGAATGTTAAACTTAATCTTAGAGACACTTTACTTAAATACATACCTTCCGCCTATACACCAAGCGTTGACGAAAGTGGCAATACGCATGTATTTAATTGGCACAGAGACATAACGAATGATAGTTTGGTAGTTAAAGTGGCTTATGAGTACACATCTGGTAGCAGTACTAAGGAATGGCAGGCAGCGTTTCTGATAAAATAAAACGGCGTATAACATCGGTTTTGTGCAATAGCGGCTGAAGAGTAAATGTTGAATATCAGTAACGCTTTTGAACATTTGTAAGAAATTTAAGCTGACGTAACACGGACTTCCGCTGCTACACAAAGCCGTTCTACGTTATGCGCCACTTATGGAACAGTCTTTACAACAAATAGAATTTAAGGAACTGCGCAAAGCCTACCGAGAGGTAAAAGAATTTCTTGAACGTGAAACTGCTGGAGAAATATCATCCGTCAAAAAGGATATAGAAGTGGACCTCCAGATTGCAGGTGATGACACCTATGAGCTTATGGACAAGTTCATCAATGTTTACAGACTTGAAGCGATTGGTTTCGATGTCACCAAACACTTTTTAAGTGAAGGCGAACAGTTTGGTTCAAGCATTGCCATTCTACAGTTGTTAAGCCTGCCTCTTGTGTTAATCATTTGGCTATTGAAGTTATTGACGTTTGGCAAAGTTGACTATACAAAAAAGGTTGTCTTGCCGGAGTTAGGAAGACAAACCACTGGTTTAACCTTTGGAGATTTAGTCACCTGGTACATAGTAGGGAAATTTACTTTAAGAAAGGATGTTCGATTTGTACTAAAGCAAGGCGCATAACATTAGCTTTCCAAAACCAAGGCTGAAAAATATTATTTCAGCTTATTATCTTTAGCCATCAACAGAACAGTAATGAAGGCGCATGTCACAGAATGCCTTGGCTTCCGAAAGCTGTTCTTCGTTGTAGGCAACTTGGTGACACACCCTAATAATGACACAGACAAAGGACACTTCCGTAAAAATTCTCTTTCGCTTCTTCAGCAAAATTTTGGACGAGTGGACAGTTGAAACAATGTGGGCAGACACAGTGGACGCAGACAAAGGACTTTATAAACTTGACAGCATACCCTTTTATGCTCCTGTGGCATCGGACGACATTGTTTTCGCGGAGTATGATGAAACCGAAGAAAGACTGACCTATCGTGAGACTGTTGAACATTCAGGTAATTCAACGGTACAGGTTGTGCTGCTGGATACGAAGCATGACATCAATACTATCCGTGACATGTTCAAAGACTTCGGCTGCATTTCAGAGAAACTTAACGACAGATACTTTGCAATGGAAATTCCTACTGACAAAGATTATTCTCCAATTAGGCAGAAGTTGTCAGAACTTGAAGACACTGGAATTATAAGCTATGCTGAACCGTGCCTTGCAAGAAATCATTGGTACGACTGACGAAAGCTGCCTACAACATCAGCGTTGTAAAATCAGGGCTGAAGAATATTGGTTCAACAGATTATCTTTATTGAACGACAGCAAATAGGTGAAGCGACAGTACAAAAATGCCCTGCCTTCACAAAGCTGTTCAACGTTAGGCGCAAGCAGCATCAGGCCACACAATCTAGTTATGAAATCTTCAGCAACTTTTATTTGCCTTGAGTTTGTTTTTGGGTTAACACTGGCCTTACTCGCTATATATTATTGGCCGTGGGGAAACGACCTAGATCTTTTTGGCGGAATTCTCGTCACCTTTCTGAAGGTATTTATTGCAATATTTGTAGGGGTCAGCCTAATAGGTTTTTTACATGTGAAGACAAACAAAATATCGCATCGGTATGGAAAATCTTTACTCTTTTGCTTCATAGGATTGGTTTTGTCTAGTATTTTTTACTCAGTTGTCGCAACAAGCCTCCCTGGATTTTTTGCTTTACTAACTCCCTTGGCTGGCGCAGTTTTGGGTTTCAATTTTAAGCTTGCAGAAAACAAAGCAACTTAAAACCTATCTGCGCCTAACATAGCATTCACAAAAGCATGGCTTTAGAACTACATTTAAACATTATACCTTTAATCGACAACACAAAGCGAATGAAGCTGCATCAATTAAATGCCATGCCTTCGAAAATGCCTTCTGAGTTGGTTGCTTAAGAGAGAATACATAACTCCGCCAATCCGTCGAATGGCTGATATTTAGATTCCCTGAGCATAATATGTGAGACCCACTAGGAAAGAAAATAACGTTGTAGTGTCTCCTTTTTTACTTGTGCCTTTGCATTCCGCAGCGGTAGCCACTAACCACCAATTGTTTCGCTCTTTTCCCCAAAAAGCAAACAAACATGGGCTCATGTTTTAAAGCTTTAGCCAATTGTTGGTAAAACAATGGCTATTGTTTGTTTGCTTTCCCCAATTTCTTTTAAACAATCCTCAATTGTTTAAAACACAATGACCATTGTTTGTGAAGATTGCCCGGTTGTTTTAAAAACAATGGACATTGTTTTACTGCTTTCCCCAATTGTTTGCGAAACAATGCCTGTTGTTTGTGAAACAATGACCATTGTTTGCGAAGATTCCCCAATTTCTTTTAAAGATTCCCCAACTTTTTATATATCAACAATCATTTATTGAAAAAAATGTTTATTGAATATCAAACAGTTATGATTTTTATTCAGCCTCTCTTTACTAATGATAATCAATACTTTAAGCTAAAAATGCATAAAATAACCTATGTGTAACGGTTAGGTGCATATTGCAAACATGAAAAACAGATGTAATCTTTGGATTACTATCGATTCGATTTGTCCTGCCGATTTGTGAAATCACCACCGTAACCCCTTTTTTTAATTTAAATCCAATCTTATGATCCAATTAAGGATTACGAACGGTTTCGACCGTTTAAGGGATGGTGACCTGATTGTTAGAGGCACCACCATCCTCGATGCTATGTCGGGTAATGCAAACTTCCCGACCCCTACGCCTACTATGGCAGAACTAACACAGGGTATTGATGAATTCTCAGAAGCTGTTTCGGCTGCCGAAGAAGGTGGCATTTACGAAAAAGCTTTCAAGAACGAAAAACGTGAAGCGTTGATCACCCTTTTGCATCGCCTGGGCAACTATGTGCTGTTCACCAGCAATGGCGATAGGCTAAAAGCCCTGAGCTCGCAGTTTACCATTGCCAGGGAGCCGGAACCAGCACCGCCTATTACCAAACCCGAATTGTTCAACGTTATAGAAGGAATGAACCCAGGCGAGTTGAACGTGAAGTTTAAACGGGTGAAGGGTGCCCGCAGCTACCTGGTGCAGTATGCACAGGAGCCCGTAACCGATGCTACCAACTGGCTACAGCATGTGTGCACGGTAAGTAAGTGTACGCTGATGCAACTGGCCAGCGGTAAGCAATACCGGCTAAGAGTGGTGGCCGTTGGCATTAACAGCCAAATGGCCTACAGCGACCCGGTATCGAAATGGGTACAGTAAGCGTAGATCTTCTGAAAGCCATCCTGTGCACTGGGTGGCTTTTTTTAAACCGGTTGTTTTATGATGATCCTTGCCTTGTAATCGGTAATTGCGATATGTATTTCCTCGACCGAAAGTTTTTAGCAGAGATAATGAGCTGGTCTTTAATGAGAAGGAACAAGAAGTAGCATAGGCTTTTATCCATACTTTACCTTCTAAGAGCAGCAGCGCTGCTCTTTTTTAATGTTGCTGCAAAAAGCTCTTGATATATCACCAACATTTTAATTGCACTGACCGTACAGCTGCCTGAAGCAGGGAAACGAATAATTGCTGCGTCCTATTTATTAAGAATAATTTTTGCACATGCCACCCATACGCTCACACATACCAACAAAAAAGCCGTGCCCCTTCGGAACACGGCTCACCATTCAATCATAATAATTACTTATGCAGTTGGTACAACTGTGAAATTTCGGAAGACGATAACACCCGGTTGTAAATCCTTAATTCATCAATATTTCCATTGAAATAATAGGGGTCGTTCTGCCACCAGGATCCAATAATAAATGGCGCACCGGAACAAAGATTAGCACCCACTTCTGCCCCGCTGCCGGCCAACCGGCCATTCACATAAGTTTGTATCGTGGCCCCATCATAGGTGACTGCTATATAGTTCCATCCATTTACAGATGGAACAACATTGCCGGCAATGGAGTTACCAAAAGCTGTAGCCGTATTGGTGTTATCACAATTACCTGCTTTCTTCATCTGGAAACGGGTACCATCTGTACCAAAATTGGTCATCAGGTTAAACGACTGTTTCATATTTGGCGTAACGGCAAATTGCGTTCTCGAAAGCAATGTCATTGGCGTAGTCGCAACTGGTCTGAACTCCAGGTAAAGAGTAAACCTGCTTAAGGTATCCAGCTTTGGAGCGGTTACTTCTACCCTGCTGCTTCCGTTCAAGGTCAATGATTTTCCCGTTTCAAAGTAACGATTGGCTCCATATGCAATACCGCCAAAAGCGGTTGCCGTATTACCATTGCCGCTGGAGTCGGCAAGATTGTTATCAAATGGCATATAAAGTAATAAGCCATTGCTTAAAGTAGACGGAGTTGGTTGATCAGTGGTGGTGTTATCGTCTTCTTTTTGGCAGGAAGCAAGCAGCAGGCAAGCAAATAAGCAAAGCAGTGTATTAGCTGGCAAAGCAGCCGGAATCATTTTTTTCATAATGGTGTTTTAAAAATTAGCAGCTGCAATTTACGGCAGAACAATCCTCTACGTGATAATTAATTGTGATATTTATTTTCTGTCGTTTATCGTGTTACTCCGAAGGCTGGTGCTGTGGCCGGAGCAAAGGTTGTAGCCTGGCCTGTATTCTCTGCCAGCCTCCCTTCTTCCCAGACGATCAAACCTCCTCTTTCTTTAATCCATAATCATCGCCTAAAACGTATCGCACCCGTTCCACTTGGGCTGTTAGGGTATGAATGTTCGATGGAGTGAATGGTAAGACTTTCAACTACACCGTTATTTAGGTTCGCTGTGTAGCTAACCTCCAGTCCGTCAGAAGGATTATAGAAATAACGATGCAGCTTGGAAACAACCTTGGATTGCAGCAAGCCAAATGGCTCAAATCCATCAAGGCTTAACAGCTTTCCATACCCACTAGCCCCATGGGAATAAGGAATATAAGGTGCCAAATTTTTATAGACCATTTTAGATAAGCCATGCAAAGGATTATCAATTGTAGAATAACTGAAGTCTGAGCCCTCTTGTACTAATGGAGACTGATCCAACCTTACCAGGGCCGAATCAAGCAAAGAGTTAGCGTTATAATGAAGTACTGCCTGGTTAAACCGTCCGGGTATCCCGGAACTATGTTTTTCCCTTACTAAAAGTTTAGCACTGTCAAACCATACCGTATCTATGCCATACTCGGGAGTAGGGTGTAACAACTCGTATTCCATGTTTAATTGCGTTCCACCTCCGGGGTTAGTGCTGGACACCGTATTATATTTTGTAACTATCAAGCCCCCTATGAACAAGGAGTCAGTGATTCTAGCAGGGATTGTTCCGGTACCCGAATATGCAAAATGCCTGTATTGATATATAGTAAACCTGTCAAAACTGTATTTCGTTACCCGCTGTAAAGAATCATAATAAAGATGTTCGGTAAAATCCAGCAGCCCATCGTCTGCATAATGCGAAATAGTGGTAGAAGAAGCAGTAATCTTAAAAACTATACTGACGTAATAGTCAGGTCCGGCTAATGCAAACACCGATCCATCTAAAATGATAGCCTTGATTGTATCAATTGTTTGAGTACTGTCGGTGCGGGAAGGCATCTCATCAAGTGGGCTGATTTCTTTCTGGCAGGAAAGCAGTACAAGACAGGTTGAGACAATCAACAAAAGCAGTCTGAGCATAATTAAAGGTAAAATAATTTCAGCCGCTTTCCTTCCCCGACGAGTCTCCGCCAACACCTTCTAAACTTATCAATCCTTCCGCGGGACTCGTCGATACTACATCAAGGTACTCCCGTATTCACACTATATTTATCCAAATCAAAACAACATGGCTGCAAGGTCCTTATTTCACATTGTTATTAAAATAGTCGGCATCCTCTTTATCAAGGATATCGTTATGACCATTCCTACGTTTATGCCTGTGATTTATGGCTTTAGTTATGGAGACATGCCTGGAGCCTTTTCAATGCTTCTAATCACGGCTTTAACTCTTTTAGTTTATTTGGTGATAGCCTTTTATTTCATATTTAATACAGACTGGGTGATCAACAAGTTGCGCCTGTTGGAGAGTTTCCCTGAAGATCCTATACCAATGAATATTCATCGCTCCACAGTGGTAAGCATAGCTGTTTTACTATTAGCCCTGTTCTTTATCATACAGTCAATCCCTTTATTGGTAAACGAATTGACAAAATGGTATCGTTACAACGATATGTCAAAGGGAATACCTAGTCAAATGGATATTTTTGATTATAGGATGATACTTGTTTACCTGGCCCAACTTATTATTGGTTTGCTGCTAATTGGCTACCACAGACCGCTGGTAGGTTACATAGAACTGAAAACAAGGAGATCAAACATAAGGGAGTAGTCAGGTTTACCCGTGTATCCCGGGAAATGGAGTTTGCAAGGTAATGCTGTGCCTCCGCAGAAGCACGGCTTGCAAAACAGTATAGTAATTGCAATTGGTGGTGCACTTCTGCACACCACAGGAAAGACGTAAATAACGGGTATTAATTCAACTGTGTATCAACTATCGCTTCAGCCAACTGATCTTCTATAGCATACAACCAACGCAACGAGCCAGGCAAAAGTTTCCAGGTATCTTCTTTACCAAGTCGTAAGCTAAACGAGATAGGCTTTTTATTTTCATCATTTGATGTAACAAAGAATTTAACGCCGTTCACATTTTCCATGCGGGTAAATGCAAACATTCTTTTTTCCTTTCCGATAGCAATCTCTTTTGAAAACTGTTCCATGTTTATGAGTTGAGTTATAAAGTGCAATAAAAAGCCCGGCAATGCGGGGCTGTTATTTCAAAAAACAGATTAATACCTGTTCTTATTATAGCTGTTGCCATTATTAAAGCTACGGGCTGGTCTATCCTCTTTAGGCTTAGCTTCCATTACTTTAATATTTCTACCGTCAATAGAAGCATCGTTTAATTCAGCGATAGCTTTTCTTGACGCAGTATCATCACTCATCTCAACAAAGCCACAGCCTCTTGAGCGGCCGGTTTCACGGTCATTAATGATCTTAGCTGAAGATACCTCACCATATGGTGCAAAAAATTCTCTTAAGTCTTCATCCTGTATGTTGAAGCTTAGGTTTGAAACGTAAATGTTCATTTCTGAAAAATAAATAGATTAAAAAATTATCTGAGAAAAGCGAGGAGTAAAAACTAACTAAGATGCAGAAGCAGAATAATTACTAAATACTAATTGCGAGGCCCAAATTAACACGGTGAAGATAGTCTTTGTTTTGACAAAACAAGAAAATTTAATCATAAAGAAAGCACAATGCAATTTGATGCTTCGAAATACCGCGTAGTTCTTCAGGTACAATTTGAATAGATGTTGACTATTGTAATTGCATGCTGCTTTCCTTCGGCATAGTAAGCGTCAATTCTTTACCCTTTAGTATAAAGTAAACATTTTGCAATTGGTGCAGCGAGGTCAACCGGCTGAGTATAGGCTTGCGCATAAAATCAATTACGTAGTAGTCGTTGTCAACATCCATTTCCGATTGATGACCACCCGTGTGGATCAGTTGCCAGAACTTAAAATAATTATGGTAAACAAAGCCGCATTGTTTCAGCAATTCATCTGACAGTGGTACAGGTTCAATTTCCTGCATCCTGTGTTCAGCAACAGGCTCTCCGTTACTGTCAGCATCTTTGGTAAAAACCGACGTGCTGGCGATGTTCGAAACCTTTTGAAGGCTTCCGTTCACCATCACACAGTTTCCCAATCTTAATTCAGAAGGTGATATCATATGATCTTCTATTTTTTCTTTAGCTAAAGTATTCCTGCACTTCCAGTTCCAGAATGATCTGTTTAATAGCGTCCAGTGTTTCTTCTTCCATGTTATTTGCCTTCACAATACAATAGTTGAAATAAACAAATTCCAATGCTTCGGGCAGTCCTGTTACCAACCTGGCTTCGTTCGACAACACGGGCACGGCTTTAAAACTGTCGTGTTCCCTGAAAATGGTAAACTTTACATTTTCGCGGGTTATTACGTTATCAGGCAGGTAATGCGCCACGGGTACAATAACGGATGAAATCTGATTCAGCTTTTTCATGATCGTGGTTGGTCCAGTTCAATAATGGGTTCCGGGTTGGATGGTGCCAATATAGCCCCTGATGTGCTGTTCTAATTCTTTTTTAAAAGGAGGGCTGTTTTTACCTGCCTTAAACAATGTCTCGATTATATGTAAAGGCAACCCTCCTGTTGATATCCGGCTGGCAAGCTGCGGGTGGTCCAGTGCGTTTCTGGAATCCATACAATGATCCTTTACAAAAGAAACAAGCATGTTGGTTTTACATTCTGGTTCTGCTGCCAACTGCGTTGCGATCTCTTGAAGGTCAACTTCAAGAAGTGGGTACCTTGAAGGAATAAAATGATTTGTTTCTGTAGCAGAAAACGTTTGATTAGCAACCATTATTTTTTTAAAATTTATTGAAGTGAAGCCACAGGAAAGAAAATGCGTTCTCAGATAATACTGCAAATTGAATCGTGTAAGTTTTATGTGAGTATTTCCGGCAGTAGTGTAATGTAGACTTATTTAATGGGGTTTGGTGCTAAATGCAGACTTTTCTTTTTTGCATGGGATGCTTATCGCTAATTAAAAAATATAAACGAAGCAGCTTTTCTAATAGCCTACCTTCAGGAAATGAACAGCAATGGCCCGGTAGTTATTATTGAGGACGACCAGGATGATAAAGAAATTTTGGAGGGAGTGTTTGAAAAACTGGGCTACTCAAACCAAATACTTTTCTTTTCAAATGGACAACTTGCACTAGAGTACCTGAATATTACGCATGAAATGCCATTTCTTATCCTGTCTGACATTAACATGCCCAGGCTTGATGGATTTGCACTAAGACAGAAAATTAAAACCGATGCAGCTTTGGAATTAAAATGTATCCCTTACCTTTTTTTCACCACTGCAGCCAACCAAAGAGCCGTGGTTGATGCATACAGTATGTCGGTACAGGGCTTTTTTATTAAGCCTTCCACCATCTCTGATATCGAAAAAACAATTGCTGCCATCATGGACTATTGGAAACTTTGCAGCTCTCCAAACAATTTTAAATAGTTGAACGCTTTTCAGTACTTGCTGGCCCATTTAATGAATGACTCAAATAACATCAACGTCCACCCTGTATCGTTAGGGCCACGGCTTGCACACCTGGCCCCTGGAGTTAACAACCAAGTCTCGTCAATCGATGTCACCTGTGTCTCAGCAGGAACATTGATTAACATGATTTGCATTATCTTGTTTCAACAAAGCTTCTGTTCATATGAGAATATCTATTATCAGCTGCATATTATTCTCTGCCTTTTTTTTGTCCTGCAATAAAGAAAATGAAGAGTCGTACCATATTAAAGCAACCATGAATGGAATACTTTGGTCAGGATTACATCCGGCTGGTTATAAGGCTAAAGCCAATGACGGTTCATTCATTCAGATTTACATTGCCACAACAAATCCTGAAACCGGCAACTTTAATTTCTTTACCAATAGCTCACCCGCCAACTTTCCTCTCTCACTTCCCGGGCTCGCATTAGAAAAAATACACGCCGGAATTTTTGATTCCAAACTAAGGGTTAGGTGGTCAGCAACAGATCAAACCAGCGTTGCTAAATATTATATTGAAAGAGGCAATAGCAGCATATATTTTGTAATTGATTCTGTAGAAAAGCAAAGCAATTCGTCAAGTGTTAATTATACTTACACCGATGATTTGATTAACGTAAATCACTTAACGGGACCAGTTTACAGGATTCGGGTTTTGCATCAAAATGGAACATTCTCTTATACCAATCCCATGCAAGTCAATATTGTAAATGGTAAAGCACAGATTGCATATATATCCCCCTCAGGTAAAACGTTTTTTGCACTGGACGATAATCAAAATCAAATATCAATTACGAGCTATAACCCAGAGCTTATCGAAAGAAGAGGAACTTTCTCTTTTCGTTTTAAAGACAGCACAGGTAATATTGTTACTGTCAATAATGGAAGTTTTAAATTAAAAAATTAGAGGTTTCTTTCCTGCCGTTGTTGGTGTTCCTCCAAATCCCTGTGGTGCGGCTGCACAACCAACTCCCCTTCTAAAACAAGTTTCTGCCCCACCCTTTAACCCATAAAACCTTCCTTTGGCATCGGCAATCATGCTTTATCTTAGTAACCATCTTGCAAATGGAAATTCCACTCCTAATACAACTACTCTTTTGGATAATCCTCCTAATAGCTTCCTGTTATTATTTTGTTGGTTTTGTTGTTCATCCTTTCAAACACAGAAGATGCATTTTAAAGCAAGCAGAAAATACCACAGCAACTGTTATCGATAATAACGTGCATACAGATGCAGATGGTGATAAATTTTATTCTCCTGTTTTAGAGTTTAGAGACAAGGAAGGAAATAGGTTTGTAGTAAATGCAGAAGTATTTAATAAATACAAGTATGAACCTGATCAGCAAATTGAGATCTATTAAATACGCTTTGTTTGTAAAACAATGACCATTGTGTGCGAAACAATGGCTATTGTTTGCGAAACAATCCTCATTGTTGGTGAAACAATGGTCATTGTTTGTAAAGATTCCCCACTTTTTTGCAGCCTTACTGCATTTTAAAAAAGATTAGTAGTTGATTTTCAACAGGATGCAGAAAAAACGGCCAATAGCCCCCTTAAGGGCCAACGTCCGCTCCGTATCTCGCAAGAATCTTATCCCTATCACTTCGGCACCCAACATTTGCCCAAACAATCAGCACATAGCAAATAGTTATACACCATTGTGCCCAGCGGTTTATACTGACCCAAATCGGAATTATTTTTAAATAAAACACTTGGTCCTTGTACGTAATCGCCATGCCAAAGGCCGCCTTTGCCACGGCAGCTGGTACATATAGTATATTTCTGAATACTGGCCTTATATTCCGCCATATTGCCTGCCTGAACAGTGTATGTATACGTCATTACTCCTTTAGCCGGCTTCAGATCGTAACGCAGAATGGTAGCCGAAGAATAAGGGGGATGATGCTCACCGGGCTGCACATAGGCCATTTTATACTCATTGGTAAAGCAATTGAAATCTTCCACTATTTCGATGCGGCCTTGTTTGTTTACTACTGTTGCACCTATAGCAAACTTCATAGCAGCCTTTCTGTCTAAACATTCTTTTTGGGCTTCCTGGTACTCTCTTGCACGGGTGCCCCTGCCCCGTATATCGGCATAATAGCCCCACCCCTTGCCCGAACGCAGGTCCATGATATAGAGTTTGTCGTTAGAGGTAAAAGAGGCCAGTTTTGTAGGTGTAATTACCTGCAGTGTATATGTATCTGCCGGGAAATCTTTTATGTAAGCCGTGTCGATGCTTACGGAATCATATTTAAAAAAGCCGGTGCTATCTATTGTGTAAAAGCTCACCATTGCTTTTCTTCTGTTGACGGTATAGATGGTATCTCCCACAAACTGCGGCTCTGTCTCTTCGCTTTGCAGAAGAAGCTTTTGTGTAATGGATGCACCTGTGTAAATATTAAAAGCATGAATACCCTTCGGATATTTAAAGGCAGTGCCGGTATCAACACTTCCCCGCACCAGGCATTGATAGTTGCCTATTGATACATCGTCAATATCAAACACAAAAGGACTTTTAATTTGCGTTTGGCGGCCAGTGGCTATCTCCCACACCTTTAGCTCGGCACCTGCATTGAAGTAGAAGCACCTGCCATCCGGGGTTAGTCCGCATTTGGGGATGTGTCTGAAATATTTGCTGTCGTTTTCCCATATAGTGCCAGTATGTAACATTGTTTTCTTTCCGGTTTTAGAGTCCAGCACATAAATATCCTTTAGGCCAATAAGTTCATCTTTGCCTTCTGAAAGTTTATGTCGCTTACGAAACCTAGGTTGCCCGCTGCACACCAGCAATCCTTCGTTTGTAATAGCCAGGCCAAAATGTTGTTCATAAAAGCCAGTGTCTGAGGACATATACGTTCTTCCAGCACTGTCCCGCCGAAACGAAGAGATGCCTGTCCACCAATCTTTTTTAATATCGTAGTAACCAATTCCGTTTTTAGCGGGTTTGTTAGTGTGTGCGGGGAACGAGTTCATGAAATAGCGCAGACCATTGGGAGAGTAGACCTCGCGGCCGTACACAAATCCTGCATAGACCAACTCCTTATCGCGGGTTAAAGCCATACGAAAGGTAGGCGAACTGTATTCTGAGAATAGAAATATAGAACGTCCGTCTGCAGTGCCATAGACCGCTGCGATATTTTTCATGTATCCCGGCAGGTCTTGCTGAGCCATCGACTTTGCAGCAAATAATAATAGTAAAATGATGCAGGTGGATTGTTTCATTTGTATTACAATAGTAAGCTGGAAAGATACAGACTGTATTAACTGCATCTTATACCCTGAAAAGGGTATAAAACTTTTCCGTCCGCCGGGGTCTTCCCAGCCAGGCCTTGTGCTTAGCGAGACCCCAGAGTTTAGCACAACGCACATTATCTTTAATCCATACCTGTTCGCTTTCAACATGCAAAGCAACCTAACAGCTTTTACTTCATCACCTTCACCTGTTATAAGTGGGTGCCGCTTTTTATGAGTAACTCTTGTTAAGATCCAGGCCAGACTGAACAAACATACGTTCGCATATTCCTTATGAAAATTTGCCGGAACGTGTAATTACGGTTACCTTAGTCTAATCTGTCACTAAAACCAACGGCCATGAAACCGGATCGCTCTGCCCTGCTGCAATTATTTGCTATTGCTATTCTTTTTTCTTGTAAGAGTAAGGAATCTAATCCATTAAGTCCGCTGATAAAAGACATGAGCCTAAAAAGAGGCGAGGTCATTTCCTGCGGTCCTGCAGGTAAAGAATTCGGGTCTGTAAGCTTCGAGATCACAGGTTCTCAAAAGATAAAAGAAGATTTTTCATTAGGCCTGGCACTGTTACATTCTTTTGAGTATGATGAAGCCGAAAAAGTTTTTGCACACATTATTGATGAAGAACCCGAATGTGCTATGGCATATTGGGGAGTGGCTATGAGCAATTTTCACCCGGTGTGGGCACCACCTTTAGAACCGGAGTTAACGAAAGGAACAAAGGCCATTCAAATAGCACGTACCATAAAAAATAAAACCCCAAGGGAAAACGATTATATCGAGGCTATCGGCGCCTATTATGATAAGGCCAAAGAAGCAGACCATCGCACAAGGGCTCTTCGTTTTGAAAAAGCATCCGAAACGCTTTACAACAAATATCCCGACGATAAAGAAGCTGTTGTTTTTTATGCATTGTCATTAAACGCCGCTGCCGATCCAACGGATAAAACATTTGCAAAGCAAAAAAAAGCAGGTGATATCTTAAACGCATTGTATCCTGACCAGCCCAATCATCCCGGTGTAGTTCATTATATCATTCACACTTATGACTCACCTGAATTAGCCCATCTTGGATTGGATGCTGCAAGAAAATATGCATCCATCGCACCATCATCGGCGCATGCCCTGCATATGCCTTCTCATATTTTTACAAGGCTGGGATTATGGAAGGAATGTATCAACTCTAACATTGCTTCGGTAAGTTCGGCGCAGTGCTATGCGCAACAAACAGGTATGGACGGACATTGGGATGAAGAGCTGCATGGCATGGACTATCTTGTTTATGCTTACCTGCAAAAAGGCGACAATGAGAGTGCAAAAAGACAGTGGGACTATCTGAAAACAATTACCAAGGTACATCCCACCAACTTTAAAGTGGCATATGCCTTTGCTTCTATTCCATCGCGGTATTTGCTTGAAAACAAACTATGGAAAGAAGCTTCTTCATTAGAACCTCATGTAAAAGATTTTTCCTGGAAGGAATATCCGTGGCAAAAAGCCATCCTGCATTTTACACGGGCTATGGGTTCAATAAATACCAATAACTTGGCGCAGGCCGAAGCGGAGTGCAAAGAACTTCAATCATTACATGCTAAACTCATTCAGTTAAAGGATGCTTACAAAGCAGCACAAGTAGAAATACAATTAAAAACTGCACAAGCCTGGTTGCAGTTAAAGAAGGGAAACAGGAATGAAGCTTTACAGCAAATGCAATTTGCTGCACAGTTAGAGGATAAAACAGAGAAACATCCTGTCACTCCCGGAGAAGTATTGCCTGCAAAAGAATTACTGGGTGATATGTTGATGGAACTGAACCGATACGATGCAGCCTTGGCAGTGTATGAAGAAAACCTGGCAAAACATCCCAATCGTCTTAATGGTTTATACGGCGCCCGTTTGGCTGCTGAAAAGTTGGGCAACATGGAAAAAGTAAATCTCTATCAAAAGCAATTGCCTTCTGCGGGAAGATAAGGGCCACTAGTGTCAGCCATGTTGTGCAGAAATATGGAATGATGACCCACTTCTTCTAAATACGTTAGCCAATCGATTTTCGCCGTTTGCAAATCACTTTGTACAGGCTTTTGACCTCTTTGTTATTTGCATGGTAAATCACCGCATGAAATGGTATGATGTCTTCTCTGGCTTTTATGATACTGCTTTAGAAAAGCTCTATTTCTCCGGCAGGCAACGAGCAACTGAACTGCTGCAACTGGCCGACGCCACCAGCGTATTAGATGTAGCCTGTGGTACCGGTGCCAACTTCAGTCACATCAAATCTATCAATCCGGCCATTACTATTTATGCAACCGATTATTCGGCAGGCATGTTAGCTAAGGCTCGTACAAGAATAGAAAAGAATGAGTGGAAAAACATGCTGTTGTTGCAGGCCGATGCCCGCAACCTGGCGCCTGAAAAAATTCAGGCAACAACTGGCCAGGCCCACTTCGACCGCATCATCTGCACACTGGGCTTTTCTGTTATTCCGGATTGGGAGGAGGTTATGGAAAATCTCCTAACGTTATTAAAAGATCAGGGCATTATAGTGATCATGGATGTATATGCTGAAAAACGAAACATTAATTCGTGGCTGGTAGAAAAAATGGCAAACGCAGACTTAAACAGGAAGATCTGGCAAACACTAAAAAATCGTACAAATCACTTTTACATGGAATACTTGCCGGTAAGTCAAAGAAAACTTGGCGGAAAGTTATTTGTGGCTGCAGGCACTAAAATTCCCAGGATCAAATAAGATATTAATGCTTAAATAACACAGCAATTTAAAACCTTCTTATTTTACTTCTCCAAAACGTAACATAGTAGATGAGAAAGATGGCGACACTTATTATGATATCTCTTACAGCATGCGGTGAAAACCAAACCTCAACTACCGATACCAAAATAGATTCATCAGTTGTTGATTCAGCCATGTCAATCATCAATAACAAGGCCCCACAAAAGAGATACAGCCTCGATGAAATTTACAACCAATACATCAACCCCCAACTGCTTGAGTATTTGGAAAACACGCATCCTACGTGGTCAGTTCCCAATCAAAACATGTGGCATCCGCAGCTGTTTAAAAAGTATAGTGGGGACAGCACATTGGTGAACCATGTTTCCGGAGATTTTAATTGTGATGGCTTGAAAGATTATGCCCTGCTGGTTGATAAAGGAAACAACATGCTGGCAGCAGTAGCATTTATTAAACAAGGTAATTCTTTCAAAACACAGGAGTTAACCGAATTCCCTTATCGTAACGCTGAAAGAATAGAAGATCATCTAAAGATCTTCACACCTGGTAGTTATAAAACCGAAGATCCTGATATTGATCCTGCAGATAGAAAACTAACATTGAAATGTGCTGGAGTAGCTATAGGTCCTTTTAAAGAATTATATGAAGGCGGTAAAGATGTTTACTACTGGGAAAGAGGCGAACTAAGGTCCTCCATAATTGACCAATGAGCCTGTTAAACATAGAAGAACTGTGTTTCACCAATTTTTAATTCAAGTCCGATTTTAAAAATATTTGACAAAACATTTGTGTAGTTAAATAACTACATATAAATTTGTAGTCAAATAGCTACATAATGAATCTGAGACGAGACGTTTTCCAGGCAATAGCTGATCCTACACGCAGAGCAATATTAATGTTAGTTGCTTCGCAAGCCATGACAGCAGGTACCATTGCCTCCAACTTTGACACGGCACGTCCCACCGTTTCAAAACACCTGCAAATCCTTACCGAATGTGAATTGCTAAAACCCGAACAAAACGGCAGGGAGATCTATTATCATTTAAATCCAAAGAAGATGAAAGAGATATCTGATTTCATTGAACCTTTCCGTCAACTATGGGACAACCGCTTCAATAAACTGGAAGAGGTAATGAAGAAATACAAAAATAAAAAATAACAGAGCATGGAACAGAAAACAAAGATCAATGCTGAAGATGGCAAGCAGGAATTGAGGATAACAAGAGAGTTTGATTTGCCGGTAGAGCTATTATTTAAAGCTTATGTTGAAGCAGAAATTGTTGAACAATGGATGGGCACTAAAGTGATCAAACTGGAAAGTAAAAAGCATGGCAGCTACCAGTTTGAAACCACCGATCCAAAAGGAAATACACATGCATTCAATGGCGTCATTCATGAGTTTAACCCCAATCAAAAAATCACCCGCACATTTGAAATGGAGAATACTCCTTTCGAGCCATGGATGGAATACCTGGAGTTTGAAGGAAAAGATGAAGATAACAGCAGGCTTACCATGCATATAGTATATAGATCGGTTGCACAAAGAGACCAAATCTTACAAATGCCTTTTGCTCAAGGCATCAATTGGGCACACAACCGTTTGCAGGAAATTCTTAACAAACTAAAATAACACATCATGAAAAAGAGAAACAAGATCATTTATTGGATCGCTACCATTTGGCTTGCATTAGGCATGACCTCAACAGGCATTGTGCAAATCATTCAAATGGATAGAGAAGTTGAGAACTTTACCAGCTTAGGCTACCCTACTTATTTATTAACGTTGGTAGGCATCAGTAAAATTTTAGGTGTTATTGCTTTATTGGTTCCAAAAGCACCGCTATTAAAAGAATGGGCCTATGCAGGATTCTTCTTTATCATGTCCGGAGCTATCATTTCACATATGGCAACGAACGTTCCTGCAAGTGAAATGTTTGGTCCGCTGTTATTACTAGTTCTCACTATCATATCATGGTACTTCAGACCTGCAGACAGAAAGCTTGTTCTACTGATCAATCAATAAGTTTATCAATCAATCCAAAGAATATGAGCAAGGTTAAAAACACTAAAAACAAATTATCGTCACAAGAAACTGAGGACTTACTCAAAACACTAATAGCCCGTTTCGATAAAAATAAAAATCGTCATAAAGGAATTGAATGGGATAAAGTGCAGTCAAAGCTGCAAACCAGCCCTGGTAAATTGTGGTCGCTTAATGCAATGGAGAGCACTGGCGGCGAACCAGATGTTATTGGCCATGATAAAAAAACCGATGAATATATTTTCTGCGATTGTTCAGCAGAAAGTCCGAAAGGCCGCAGAAGCGTTTGTTACGATGATGAAGCCCTGGCATCCAGGAAAGAACATAAGCCAGCTAACAGTGCTATGGGAATGGCTGAAGAGATGGGGATAGAGATCTTAAATGAAGAACAATACCGGCAACTACAGCAACTCGGAAACTTTGATTCAAAAACATCCAGCTGGTTAAAAGCACCTGATGATATCAGAAAGCTTGGCGGAGCCATTTTTGGTGATTATCGCTTTGGGCATGTTTTTGTTTATCACAACGGTGCGGAATCGTATTATGCAGCAAGAGGTTTTCGCGGATTACTTAGAGTTTAAATTTGTAGAAACCAGAACAGTTTGCGTATTAGACAAAGCCCCTATAACCTTTTCTTGTTAACAGCATTTGTGCTGATTGTTGTATCATTTATAATCGACCCAAACAAAACAGTTGATATTCACCTGCATGATACCTATTTGGTTATAGCACAAACCCATTTTTTGTGGCTGTTTGACTTTATCCTTTGGATACTCTGGATATTATACCACATTACACACAAAATCCTCTATTCAAAAAGGCTTACCTGGATGCATATTATCATTACTCTTTTGCCCATGCTTTTTCTGTTGTTACTACTTGATACATCCAATAATGGAAGGCCAAGAAATTATCTGGACCTTTCTTCATGGACTACGTACTATAGTTACCAACAACAAACAATGCGATGGCTGACCTATAGTGTTTTGGTGCTTATATCGGCACAGATCATTTTTATAATAAACCTTGTTTTAGGTATTGCAAAAAGAATAAAATAACGATCAGCTTTTTCCTATAAGAAATAAGGAACAAAGCAAGTCCAAATCACTAATAATATTAAAACTGTAAATGACCATTGTCTATCACCTTCTCATAATGTATTAATCTGCCTTTTCCGTCAACTCCTTCTATTACCACCTTCCATTTTTTGTTCTGTGGTTTTGCAGGTAGTTCAATTTGTGCTATACCTTTATCATCGGGTAGTAATTCGGGATTCCAATAAACCACTGACGCATCTTTTCTTTTTGCTGAAACATCATAAAAGTCCTTTACGTCATCATAACCATTTATTTCAAACGCCTTCTTTTTATCTGCCCATGTAGAAACCTTACCCACTAAGTCATTGTGCTGTTTCAGGTATACTACTACAGCCCCACCGGGAGCAGCACTGCCGGTAAGCCCCTGACCCGCCTGATAAAATTTTACCATAGCTACTTCGTCCATTCGTATGGATTCAATATAACTCATTGGGCTTTCAAAGTTATCTACGAATACCGCCACCGGCCACATACTGCCGGAACCCAAACTAAAGTTGCGGGAGTTTACAAATACATCACCCCTTAAACGAAGGGTTCGGATATTATGCAGAATAAAGTATTTAAGGCTTAATGGACCATTTCCATAAGGGTTCTTTATATTATCCAGGATTAGTTTACCACCCATAGCAAACGGCCCGCTAGCATATTTTTGCTCTGTTGATTGCTTTTTAGCTTTTGTTTCTATTACCACTTCTTCCATTTCATAAGGCTTGGGCTGATAGGGCAAACGACTGGCTGTTTGCCTGGACAGTGTAGCTACATTTTTATAATCGTCCAAAGCAAAGTTCTCATCACTCCAAAAACCAGGTGGAGTAATATAGTTAGAAGCCCACCCGGTTTCGTTCCATTGTACGGCTGCTTCTTTCTCTTTACCAGATGATGTGTAATAAGTATAATACACAGAATTCTTACCGAACAAAAAAAGCGAATCTTTACTAAACCTACCATCTGCACCTACGGGCACCTGCACAAAAGAAGCACCGGCAGAGTCGGAGGGAACAACATACAACAACAGCTTACCGCCAGACACAGCAGTCTTGTCTTTTGTATCCGTCACCAGCCCGGAAAGAGTTATAAAAGAATGTTTGCTGGCTGGTTTAACAGCAGTGGATGATGAAGTAAACTGTGCGCTGGTTAAAAGAATATTATCAATGGTTTGCTCATCAATTTTATCAAAATACTTATAAGAATTTAGCGTGACGTTATCGCTTTCATTCAGTAGCAATAATCTGGATAGAATGTATTCCCTGAAAAAACCATCCTGAACATCTGCGTCGGTTACTGAAACGGATAAACTTCCATCAAACGCAGGTGGTGTTTGTATGGCTACTACTAACTTTCCACTATCTGTCTTATTTTTTACGGTAAAGGATGGCAGGCTAAGGGTGTCTGGTATTTTCACTAAAGAACTTCTATGTGCCAGCACTTTTTTTGCTGCATTCTGAATGCTTACGTGCAGTATGCCCGGGGGCATAGCCTCTTTGGGAAGAACCAGTTTCATTCCACCTGTAGTACCTATAATAAAATTCTGAATAAAAGCCTGCTTTCCATTTATGATACCGGTTATCGTTAGGTTTTCATTGGTGATACTTCCAACGCCTTTTACCGAAACCGCTTTGCCCCGCGGATCATTATCAATTCGTATTTGCACGCCATCGTTCTTCACTTTGGGGAAATCAAAGCGTTTTTTAGAACTACCCACTTCTGCCTCGGCATGGTAAGTAAGATCGGATGATAGAATTAGCTTAAGTCGTGCCAGTCCTTGTTCATTTGTTTGAAAGGGAATGATAGTACCTGCTGATGAAACAACTTGTCCTTTCAAAGGTACTGGTCTTCCCAGAGCGTCTTTAGAATGAACCACAGTTACAGTTTCTACCGCATCCAGCAGGTTGCCACTCTCCGGGTAAAACCGAACGGATATATTGTTTGCAGCAAAACTCTGAATAGCCGATTCTGTAAGCTTATCATGAATAATTATATCTCTTTTATAAACCTGATGGATATTATTGGGTGTGTAGGCAATAACATGATATATACCATCAGGCAGCGTATCGGGTATGGCTACCTGCCCAACAGCAGCACCGTATAAAACCGGGTATCGTTTCTGCGCAATAACATTGCGTTTATCGTCTACCAATTGAAAATAAAAATCGGTTTCTTCCATAGCAGGCAACAGATCGTCGAAAATATAAGCACGGAACCACACCGTTTCCCCCTGCTTGTAAACTTCTTTGTTATAATGAATAGCAATGGAAATGTTCTTGTCGCTTGTTTGAGAAAAAGAAGCAAATGAAACGACAAGCATAAGTATCAGAAAAGAAAGTCTCATATCGGCACAATTAGTTTGAGCTCCAATATAAAATATTGTTGTAATAAAATATGCTATAGAAAAGAAAAACAGATAACCATTTAAGAAGACTTTTGCCATGGTTTATTCATGCGTACTCCATAGCTACTCCATATCTAAGCCATACCTACGGCATACCTAAAGGCACCGAATGGCCTAAAAATCACATTATGTTAAGTAGATAAAACAACTCAATCCTTAGCTTTATCTCTGCATGGATCTGAAAAACACCGAAGGGTATCGCATCATCAATAATTGGTTAGCCTCCAAAGGCTTTCAGCCATTTGCCTACCAGGAAGAAGCCTGGCAGCATATCATTAACGGCAACAGCGGTTTGATAAATGCCCCTACAGGCTCGGGCAAAACCTTCTCGATTTTTTTAGGTGCACTAATTCAATTTATCAATCAACATTCTACAAATTATCAAACCAAATCAAAGAACGGTTTACAGCTTATATGGATCACTCCATTAAGAGCCTTGGCTAAAGATATTGGTCGTGCTATGGAACAAGTGATCAGTGAATTGGGCAGGCAATGGAAGGTAGGCATTCGTAACGGCGATACCACCATAAGTGACAGGCAAAAACAAAAACGACAAATGCCCGAAGTGTTGATAACAACACCGGAAAGCATTCATCTTTTATTAGCACAAAAAGGATATGCAGAAGTATTCCAGCGCCTTAAGATCATTGCTGTTGATGAATGGCATGAATTAATCGGCAGCAAAAGAGGGGTGCAGGTAGAGTTGGCAATCAGTCGTATCATAGGCCTACGAAATGCTCCATCCTCAATTCCTAATAATCAAATCTCCATCTGGGGGATCAGCGCAACCATTGGTAACCTTACGCAGGCAATGGAAGTGTTGCTACATCCACTTCAACTTGTTGGGTTTAAACCTGAAGATGGGATTATTGTTAAAGCACGGATCAGCAAAGACATTGTTGTGGAATCTGTTCTGCCAGATGAAATTGAAAAATATCCGTGGGCTGGTCATTTAGGTATTAAGCTGGCCCATAAAGTTTTGCCCATTTTAGAACAAAGTAAAACAACCCTCATTTTCATCAACACAAGAGGTATGAGTGAGATGTGGTATCAAACCCTGCTTACCATAGCACCGGAGTTATCCGGCGCCATAGCCTTACACCATGGTAGTATAGAAATGGATTTGCGCAACTGGGTGGAAGATGCCTTGCACGAAGGAAAACTGAAAGCGGTTGTTTGTACCGCCAGTCTTGATCTGGGTGTTGACTTCCGGCCCGTTGAAACAGTAATCCAAGTTGGCTCTCCAAAAGGCGTTGCCCGTTTTTTACAACGTGCAGGCCGTAGTGGTCATCAGCCCGGTGAAGTAAGCAAGATCTATTTTCTTCCTACTCATTCTTTAGAACTGATTGAAGCGGCTGCACTAAAGACAGCCATCACCGAAGAATTTATTGAAAGCCGCGAGCCGATGATCCTTTGTTACGATGTGCTGACACAGTATTTATGTACCCTTGCCATATCGGATGGATTTGAACCGGAAAACATTTTGCCCGAAGTACGTTCAACGCATTGTTATAAAGAGCTTACGGATGATGAATGGAATGAGATACTTCACTTTATTACAGCTGGCGGCACTGCCCTGCAGCAGTATGACGAATATAAAAAGGTAGAGATAGACAACGGAGTTTACAAAATAAAAAGCCGCCGCATTGCTATGCGTCATCGCCTGCATATTGGAACAATTGTAAGCGATGCTATGTTGAAAGTGAAGTTTATGACCGGAGGTTACATCGGTATCATTGAAGAATGGTTTATTTCCCGATTGGAACCTGGCGATGCTTTTACACTTGCTGGAAGACAATTGGAATTGGTTACCATCAAAGACATGACGGTACTGGTAAAGAAATCTAATGTAAAAAAATCGGTTGTACCTAGTTGGATGGGTGGAAGACTACCATTGTCTGCAAGTTTGGGTAAAGTGCTCAGAGAACAGTTGGACCATGCATCATCAATGGTTCATACAGCCAACAAAAAAGGAAAAACAAATAATAACACTCCTATAGAATTAAAAGCATTAAAACCCTTATTTGAATTACAGGCCAAACTATCTCATGTGCCAAAGGAAAATGAATTGTTGATAGAGCAAATAGAAACCAATGATGGCTTCCATCTTTTTGTTTATCCTTTTGAAGGAAGATTAGTACACGAAGCCATGGCTGCCCTACTCGCATACCGTATCAGCAAGATCATTCCCATCACATTTTCTATTGCCATGAATGATTATGGCTTTGAATTATTAAGCGATCAACCCATACCTGTTGATGACAGCAATGCTTATGAATTGTTCTCTCCTGACAATTTAATGGAAGATATTCAACGCAGTGTGAACTCAACTGAAATGGCAAAAAGAAAATTCAGGGATGTGGCCGTTATCGGTGGATTGATCTTCCAGGGTTACCCGGGCGAACATAAAAAAGCAAGGCATTTGCAAGCTTCTGCCGGATTGCTTTTTAATGTGTTTAACGAATATGAACCGAATAATGTTTTGCTTCGACAATCTTACCAGGAAGTGTTTGATCAACAGATGGAAGAAGTACGATTGAGAAACATGCTGCAACGTATTCAGCATTCTAAGATCATCATTACCTACCCAAAACGATTAACTCCTTTTTGCTTTCCCATAAAAGTGGATAGCATGAGGGAGAACTTAACGTCAGAAAAATTAGCTGACAGGGTAAGGCGAATGCAGCAACAGCTTTCAAAATATGAGTAATCTGTAACAATTCTTTTAACGGATTGCATTGCTGCAAAACTATCTTTGCAGCCTTTAATGGAAGCACCAATTCTTCATCATCTTCATCAGCAGCATCTCTGGCTTTCCTCGCAGCGAAGCCTTTTTTGGGAAGAACAAAAAGCATTGATCATTTCCGATGTACACTTTGGCAAAACAGGTCATTTTCGCAAATCAGGTATAGCTGTACCTCAAGCGGTTTATAAAGAAGATTTGCAACGGTTAATCTCTTTATTGCATTATTTCAAACCGGAAAGATTAATTGTTGTGGGCGACTTTTTTCATAGCAGTGCTAATATTGAATTGGATCTTTTTAAAAAATGGAGAGCTGACTTTGCTGCTTTAAAAGTAGAGTTGATAAAAGGCAATCATGATATATTAAAAGATAGCTGGTATAGCGAAGTGGATATTGTTGTTCATCATAAAGACTTGCTGATCGGTAACTTCCTTTTCTCTCACGAAAGATGTTTTGCAGAAAATGGTGTTTATGTCTTCTGCGGACATATTCATCCGGGTATAATTATTAATGGCCTGGGCAAACAATCTCTTCGCTTTCCTTGTTTTTATTTTGCTGAAGATCATTGCATATTGCCTGCTTTCAGCAAGTTTACCGGGGCAGTAGATATGGGCTTACGCAATGCCGCTAACGTGTATGCAATTGTTGAGAATACACTTGTAACCATTCAGTGAAAGAAAAGAAACTGCATATTGCCTGGCATCCTTGTTATGCACACCCCTTGCCGGAAGGCCATCGTTTCCCTATGGCCAAATATGAATTGATCCCGGAGCAATTGCTATATGAAGGAACCATCACAAAGGATCATTTATTTGCCCCGCAAATGGCAAAAGATGAAGTGATCTTACTTACTCACAATAAAGACTATATAAGCAAACTGCAACAGCAAACTTTATCCGCCAGCGAACAACGAAAGATAGGTTTCCCTCTGTCGCCTGAACTTACCCAAAGTGAATGGATCATCACACAGGGTACAATAGACTGCTGTTACTACGGTTTTGAAAATGGTGTGGCTTTAAATGTTGCCGGTGGAACGCATCATGCATTTGCCGACAGAGGTGAAGGCTTTTGTTTGTTGAATGATTTTGCTGTTGCTGCCAATTATTTATTGAATCAGAAATTAGCAGGAAAGATCATCATAATTGATCTGGATGTGCACCAGGGAAACGGTACAGCAAAGTTGTTTGAGAAGGAAGAAAGAGTATTCACATTCAGCATGCACGGAAAGAATAATTACCCATTCAAAAAAGAAAAAAGCGATTCGGATGTTGAATTGCCCGATGGAATAAAAGATGACGCATACCTGGCCACACTTTCAGAAATGCTTCCGCAATTAATCTCCAAAACAAAACCCGATTTCGCATTCTTTTTATCAGGCGTTGATATACTTGAAACAGATAAGTTTGGCAAGTTGAAACTAACAATTGAAGGATGCAAACGCAGAGATGAAATGGTTTTCTCTATATTAAAAGACTTTCAAATTCCTTGTATAGTAGCAATGGGTGGAGGTTATTCTCCGCAAGTGAAAACAATTGTAGAAGCACATTGCAATACCTTTCGTTTAGCAAAAGATATATACAACCTACATTAATGCTTCTTGCGCAGTTGATTGTAGTCGAGAAAATAAATGAACCGTGCAGTCAGTTCATTTCCATGGCGCAGCCCGAATACTCTTCCGAAGTTCCTTGCGTAGCTGGCGTTCTTTACCCCACTCACTCTTTCATCTTCTCCGATCCAGTTTTTATAGCCCAGTATTAAACGGCTGCCCAAACGAAAGTCCCAGGTAAAGAATGCATCTACATTAAATACGTTCTCATTCTGATTTAAGTATGCCGGAGCGGGAGTTCTATTAATGTCCCTACCCTTACCATCTACATTAGCCAAAGTATTGTGGATCACCTTACTCCAATAGTGCCTTGCCCTCAGGGTAAGGTTTACTCTCGGTGCAAAGTGATAAATACCGGAAAGAACAGTAGTCACATCATCAAAATCAACAAAAGCTATTAGTGGCCGAACACTTACCGTATCCGGATTAATAATATAGTTCGCTTCTACTTCGTAGCGATTTGAAACTTCAACGCTCAAACGATTGCTAAAGCGATAACGCAAACCCAAGTCGGTAACATGATACTTTTTATCGCCTACGTTAAATCCACCTAAAAGAAAACTGTATCTGAGGAATAGCTTTTTGCGGCTATCCGTACTACCACTCACCTCAGCAAAACTGAATGCTGGCCGCTGTACAAACAAGCCCGTTGTGGGTTGGTTCAATACAAAATAGTCATGGCTGTTTTTTAGGTTGGAACCGAGTGTTAAACTAACATCCCAAAAGTTTTTGAAGAACCAAAAGCCTCTTGCTTCCAGGAACATTTCTCCAAACGCATTTGGTTTATAAAGCCTGTTATATCTAAAGTTTAGATTGTAAAAATAGCTAAGGAAGTTCTTTGTAGGATCAAACTGGTTATACGTAACATTACCAGTATAAGTGATCTCATTAGGCGATTGCAAAAAACCTAAATCCCGTGGATTATATCTGTCCGATTCTACATTGGCTGTAGCCTGGTATTGCCATTGCCCGCTTACTTTTCCAACCCGTAAAGTTGTGGCAAAACCATCATATGGATTGGCTGAAAATATCTTGCTGTAACGACCTGTTCCTCTTACGTTAAACATGTTCTTTTTGTCGTAAAAACTATAATCAAAAGAAGTTACATTGGCATCCCTGTAATGCCCGTTTCTTAAAACATTGGTATTGGTAAGCGTTACAAAAGATCTTCCTTTTAAAGCCTGGTCCAGTACAACAATATTATAATTGGTTAATGGTTCCGTTTCAATCCTGGTTTGCTCTCCTGTTTGCTGTTCTTTTATAACTGCATGCATAGGCGCCGTAACTGCATTAAAAATTCCTATGCCCAATTTCTTCCTGGTTCGGCCAGAAAACTTAATAGCATTATAGAGCTGAGTAATGGTAGGATTCTTCCTGATCTCAATATCAGGATCATTCTGCGCCAGGTCCTTTACATAATAATACCTGGATGGAGTAGCTCCTATTCTACGTGAATAGAACAGGCCTGCCTTGTTGAAGATCTCCGTACCCTCTGTAAAGAAAGGCCGGTTTTCAGTAAATCGTACTTCAAATGGAGTAAGGTTATTTACCACATTGTCCGATACTACCTGGCCAAAGTCCGGTATCAATGTAGCATCTAATGTAAAGCTTTCATTTACCCCATATTTTACATCCATACCTCCGCTCCGCAGCCATTCCGTTTTATCTCCGCCACCAGGCTGCGGCGTGTTTCTTACGCCGGTTGAAACATAAGGTGAAAAGCTTAAGCGAAGTGGTGGCTGCAGATTTTGCAACCCTGTCATCAAACCAAATTGGTTTACAAAACCATTGACTTTCGGGTCAACATAATTCCAATAGGCACTTTCATTATCCCTGCGGCTAAACCTGAGCAACTGCACACCCCAATCCTGCACATCCTTTTTTGAAAAGCGTAACGTGCTATAAGGGATCATCATCTCCACTACCCAACCATCTTCCTTCATGCTTACTTTGCTATCCCAAACAGCATCCCAGTTCTTATCTCCAAAAGAATTAAAACCTCCGCCCAAATTAGGGCCAAGACGTGCATCGGTTTGCACATTCATTGATGTAACCAGAAACTGAAATCCGTTTTGCTTATCATTATAGGTATCAAATAATACAGAAAAATAATCTATATCAGATTGCTGCTCTTCATCTCTTGCTGTGATCTGTTTACGAATAAGAGAAGGCTGATCGAATAAATAGGCTGCAACGTAGATCGCTTTATCATCGTAAGCAATTCGTACTTCGGTTTTCTTTGTTGCAGGCGAGCCGGGATTGGGGAAGTTTTGAAGAAAATCGGTTGCAGGGGGAATGCTTTGCCATACAGCATCACTTAAGTCACCATCTATTTTAGGAGACTGTACGGTTTTGTGTGCAGTAAGTGTTTTTTGTTGTGAAAAACTTAGGCAGCAACACAGCAGGAACAGTCCTGACAATAACAATTTCCTCATGCAAAAAGAATTGGCTCGGGCGGTAAATATAGAAGAGAATATCTATATACAAAAGCAATCCGCAAAAATCCGCAGCTTTAGTTGATCCTCTTTTTAAGAGTGGTTACCTGCTGCTGTAAATTTTGCACCAGGCCAGCTAATTGGTTTACATCCCAGCGTTGCTGTGTATTGGCTTTAGAAATGACCATTTGCGCCTGCCAAACCTCTATCACATCATCTGAATTTATTGTGTAGGGCTGATAAGCAGGATTATCGCTTATTAAAGTAAGTTTGTTTTTCTGGCGGTTGTTTTTCAACAGTCGTTTGTAAACAATCCCTTCTGTTTTTGAAACCACCACGTAAGTATTATTAGACTTTACATCCTCCAGGCTTTCTATTTTTTCTCCAACAATTACAGAACCGCTTGGCGTTGGCATCATAGAGTCTCCAACTATTTCGAATGCTCTGTAGTCACCACCGGCCAGCATGGGCAACGTGAATGTATTTAACTCATCAATAAACTCAGGATCACCATAACCATTCAAGTATCCTGCAGCCGCTTTCACCGGCACAAATGGAATATCTGCTCTGCCATTAGTTAGCTTCTGGGCACGTCGTCTGGCTAAATAATTGGTTTTATTATCGCTGATATCTTTACGTAACAGATCATCTAATGTAAGTTTAAACATATCTGCTACTACTTCAAGCACTTCAATTCTTGGGTCGGCTCTTTCTTCTTCATAGGCCCCTAATAACGATCGCTTAATGCGCAGTTTTTGTGCAAACTCCTCTTGTGTCCATCCACGCAATTTTCTCAGGTACTTAAGATTTTTATTAGCTAATGCCATGACTAATATATTTAGCTGCAAAATACTAATTTATTTAGACCAGCCAAGCCCTTCTTTTGGAAAGGCATAAAAAATGCAGGAGTTTTGCACTTAATTGAAACGAATACGAATAGAAAATGGAGAAACAGCCTGTTATTTTAATTACGAACGATGATGGCATTACCGCACCTGGAATCCTTAACCTAATTGAAGCAGTAAAAGGCCTTGGAAAGATTGTAGTCGTGGCGCCCGACAAACCTCAATCAGGTATGGGCCATGCCATTACAATTGGCGTACCCTTGCGACTGCACAAAGTGAGTTATTTTAAAGACATTTCGCCTGATATCGAAGCCTATCAGTGTACAGGCACCCCAGTGGATTGCGTAAAGCTGGCCGTGGATAAGGTGTTGCATAGAAAGCCAGATATTTGTTTAAGTGGTATTAATCATGGCGCCAACCACAGTATTAATGTTATTTATTCCGGCACTATGTCGGCTGCTGTAGAAGCCGCTATTGAAAGCATTCCTTCAATAGGTTTTTCACTTTTGGATTATTCATTAGATGCTGATTTTTCCGGGGCAAGGAAATATGCACGGATTATTGTTGAGCAAATGCTGAAAGGTGTTCCTGATAAACATACTGTGCTAAACGTAAACTTTCCAGCCATTCCTGTTGATGAATTGAAAGGCATTAAAGTGTGCAGGCAGGCATATGCTAAATACGAAGAAGATCTTTTAGAAAGAGATGACCCCCACGGTCGAAAGTACTATTGGCTTACTGGTGAGTTTGTAAATTTTGACGAGGGAAAAGATACCGATGTTTGGGCTTTAGCCAATAATTATATTAGCTTAGTGCCTGTTCAATTCGATTTAACTCACTATAAACTGAAAGACCAACTTGAAAAAGACTGGGACATTTTTTCTAAAGAATGATAACCTGAGAATGGGACTTATATTAGGTTTTGTTTTACCGGTTGTCATATACCTCATTATTTATTATTGGCGATTCAGCGAGCAATACGAGTTAGGTGAGTTTACAGAACGTTTTTTCAATGAAAATCAACTGATCACTTTTTTTGGTGCCTGGTGTTTGGTAGCCAATATAGCCCTATTCACTTTTTACATTAATACCAACAGAGACAAAACAGCAAAGGGAATTTTTGCCGTTACCCTGCTTTACGGCATTGCTGTTTTGCTCGTAAAACTATTCAACTAGTATCTTCATTCCGTGAAGTATTACATCATTGCCGGCGAAGCTTCAGGCGACTTGCATGGTAGCAATCTGATTAAGGAACTCAACAAGCTTGATAAAGAAGGCATCTACCGGTGCTGGGGCGGCGACCTTATGGAAGCTGCCGGAGGTCAAATTGTAAAACACTATCGCGACCTGGCCTTTATGGGGTTTGTAGAAGTAATAAAAAATCTTTCTACCATCCTGAAGAACATCAAATTCTGCAAAGAAGATATTTTAAAATTTAAGCCGGATGTATTGATACTGGTTGATTATCCCGGTTTCAATTTGCGGATAGCAAAATGGGCAAAACAGCAAGGGCTAAAGGTTATTTATTACATCTCACCGCAAGTATGGGCATGGAAGGAAAGCAGGGTGAAAACCATTAAAAATGTGGTAGATAAAATGCTTGTCATTCTGCCGTTTGAAAAAAACTTTTATGAAGACAAATGGGACTATAAAGTTGTTTATGTTGGTCATCCATTGGTAGAAGTGATAGATAGACATTCTGAAGCAAATAATGATCTGCAGATCCACTCTCCTAAAAAAGAAAATAATGATAAAGCGATCATTGCCCTGTTACCCGGCAGCCGCAAACAGGAGATCGCAATTAAGCTTCCCATTATGCTGGCAGCAAGCCAGAATTTTACTCAGTACCGGTTTATCATAGCACAAGCTCCTGGTTTGCCCGAAAATTTTTATGATCAATTCATTCAACAGTTTTCAAACATTGAGCTGGCAAAATCCGGTCAGGCATATATTCTTTTAAGCAAAGCGAAAGCTGCATTGGTTACATCAGGTACTGCTACGTTAGAAACAGCATTATTTGGAGTGCCGGAAGTAGTTTGCTATAAAGGCTCGTCCATCTCTTACCAGATAGCAAAACGTCTGATTAAGATAAAATACATTTCTCTCGTCAATCTGATCATGGATAAGCCTGTAGTTAAGGAATTAATTCAAAATGATTTAACTCCCGAAAATCTAATAAAGGAGTTAAATGATCTCCTTCACAATGAAGAACGCATTAAGCAAATGAAAACAGATTATACTGCTCTAAAAAATCTTCTGAAACAAGGAGGTAATGCTTCCGCAAGAGCAGCACAGGAAATTATAGGCTTTCTGCAAAAATCTATTTAGAGAGCAGTTTAGCTGCAAGGATGATCAATGCAAGAATAAACAACAGGAGGCTTAGCCGGTTAATACCATGCATATATTTTACAAAATCAGATTTTGGCCTGTTTGCATCAGGCTTCCTCAGATACAGATACTCAGCTATTTGCTTCAGAAAACTCATAAAAAAACCGTATTTAAAGATACGGTTATAAACAGCGATGAACATAGTTTTGTTGTTATGGCGCAGGGTTCATTCTAAATTTGTCTTGCTTTTTAGAAGCTCCTCTAATATTGAAGTTCTCAGGCGATATTAATTCGGAATGGCGTTTTCTGTTCGGTTTTCTTTTTTTCTTCTCAGTTCCTTTTTCATAACCGCTTGCGGGATGTAGAACGTTTTCAAAATAGGTAATGAGGCTGCGTATATAGGTATTTACTTTCAGGTACATCATACAACTTGGACTTTTATAGGATAACGAAGTTTTTCAAGAATATGTTAATGCTTAGTCAGTTAGCTTCTAAACAAACTTAGGGAATCCATCCAAAAAAATCAATAGGATTTTTAGCCCATTTAGTTAAAGGGGCTAAAATATTCGGCAGGTAGGTAATTTCTTTATTTAGGGAATGAAACGATAGCCCTGATCCAGTTTCTTTTGTTCCAGTTCTTTATCCAAATCCCTGGGAGATTTCATGCTGTCATACCGCAATCGTAAGGACATAGCATAACCGTCCAGATCAGGAAACAGACTGGCCCTGTGCAGGTTCATCTTTTGCAGGTCTCGCAGTGCTTCTTTTTTATAACAGGAAGGCACTTCAATTTTTACTACTGCTTGTTCCAACTGCTCACCTAAAAACTGCAACTGCTGCATAAACGGTTCTTTGGAAGTACCGGTACTTACAAAAATGGATTGTTGTAAAGAGTATCTTCTATTCATTCTAAAAGGTTCTACCGGAAAAACGAGGCTTCGGTTGTTTTCATAGTAGATTTTTTCAAAAAGCTTTTCATTAATAAGATTTTTATTTTGCTGCAGCGCTTCTTCAAAATCCTGAGATAAAATTTCAACAGCACGATTCTTTAGGTAATCTATATTGATGCCCCATACCGCTACATTACCATCGCTCTTTGATTCTGTCAGCTCGTAAGCAAAATAAGAAGCTATAAAAGGCGATTTGGTAAGATCCAGTAACCGTGTCGGAGCCCCGTGATGTTGCATCAAGGCAAGCCATTCAATCAGGTGTTCTGGAATCTCATCTTTACTTAAATAATTACGGGCTCCCCGCTGAAACTCAGCCAGGAACTCCCCTTCTATATCTTTATGATGATAGATAAACTCAGTCCGTTCAATTGCTGTATTTAATATCCAGGCTGCATCGGACTGGCCCCGGAAAGCCCAATTTTCTGAGAACTGTGTAATGCATGATTTAAAATCAGTCCAGGTGGATAACTGAATTGTGGTGTATGCTGGTTTCGACATCACTTGCTATAATGAAAATTTTACGCCAGCAGTAATGCTAACGTTTGTTTGTAAATTCTCCTTCCCGAAGTATCTGAACAATTTCCTTTAAAGAAGATGACACCTCCTGCATGGTTAGGTAATTGGCGTAATTAACCTGCGAATTTACCCAACGTAAATAGATCGCTTCGTTTTCAAAAGCATTCAGCCCGGTTTGTTGTTTGAAGAGTTCTGGAGTAAATGGTTCAAAGTGGTGTGTCATAGTTGTTGTTTAGGCGTGTTACGAAAATAGCCAACTCTTCAATATGACATAAAAGGAAAACTACTTGGAAACGACCGGATTTTCCGCAGTATTTTCTACAAAAAATTCCCCAAGAAAATAGTTAACGATAGCGGCAGCATAAATATCTGCAAGATGGTTATACTTTTTTTGCTCTGCTATAGTCTTATACTCAACAGGCTTTTTATATCCTGGGAATTCCACCGTTATTAATCGTATGGCTGACCTATAATGTTGTAGCTCTTCATCACAAACAGCAGTGGAGGCCCAGCTACCCAACGAGGCACCTTGCCCTCTTTGATTAGGCAGTTGCGATCCTTCCAAATTTCTTTTTTGCAGCTCTCCGGCTTGTGCAATGTAAGGGTCATTAAAATATAAAGCAGTTGGCTTTGCGTTTAAATGATTACCGGGTATTAAACCGCCGTTCAATTGAACAAATTGAGCCATCTTCACGGCCAACGCACTGTCTGAAGAAAAGCCTTGAGCTATACCGTTGCAATCTGTCCTTGGATCAGCATAAATGCCTGCCTTGGAAAGATCTTTGATGGCGTGCAGGTTTACTATCCGATCCGGTAAATACAACTGTATCAATTGCAAAAGCAACTGGTTCTCCCTTTCAATTGTTCTTCCATTAGCATCAACAGGTTCTTCACTATCGAATGCCTTTCCTAATGCCGGCATCTGTCGGTTTGGGTCTACGGCATGATCGTGAGAATATCGCCCTGAATTATTCTCTACTCTGATACCACCAACCTGCTTTGCAACTGCAGCATTATCAGGAAACAAACAAGGAACAATAATAACATTGTAATATGGCATGCCGCCCTTTGATAATTCTTTCAGGATACGATGAGCAACTTCAACAGAAGAAAGTTCAGAGCCATGCATACCTCCTATTACCATTGCCTTTTTATTACTAATTCCGGGAAAATAAAATACTTCAATGGGCCTGTTGTTCTTTGTATAACCTAACACAGACTTCGAAGGCTTTTTGCTTTCTAAGGTTATGTCTAAGTTCAGTCCTTCACGAATAGCCATTTTTTTCTGTAATGGAAGACTGCTATCTTTTGCAAGCCTGCTGGAAGAGGAAGTATAAGCCACAAGACCATCTTGCGCTGTTAGGCTTTGTAACACCAAACACAATACAACTATAATGAAAGCTGTCTTGAACATAAGCAGTCGGACAAGCTAAAATACTTAAATAACCAATAGGAAAACGACAACCAAAGGACACTCACACAAAAATCACATGGCAGCTTAGACGATTTTAGAAGTACATCGTGCCTGCAGAACCACATACTGCTTTCAACAACATCAGTCCATCAATGATAAGGAGATAATATAAAATGGATTGCCGCCGGTGCATTGAGTAAGCCACAATCATCAGGCAAATGAAAGGAATAAGGTTCAGCAAAATTCTTCCTTCCGAAAAATTATGTGTCACAGCATAATAAATGAAGGAAATCACACCGGTAAAGCAAAGAGGAAGGATGATAGAGAAGATGGTCCTTCTTAAACCATTGTGCACTACAAATGTTTTCAATTGCTGGTTATGGTCAACTGCGTAATCTTTTATGTCAAACAAAATAGCAAGCACTGTTATGAACATAAAATTTTTGACAAACAGCCATAAGCTGATATCTGATATTATGTATGATAGACCATGCTGTATGCAATAGACCACAATTGGATAGATCGTTACCAAGCCAGCCCAGGTAAACCCAATGATAAAAGGCTTTAACCAGCCAATGCTGCGCAGATTCAATTTTCCCATCCTTTTACTGGCGAGGCCATAGTACAACACACCAGAGAGAGGGAAGATTAGAATCAAAATCCATTCAGTAATGCTCAGATGCAATAGGTGAGCAAAATGGCGGGATAAAAAGAAAACAACATAAGAAAGAAGAAAGGCTATCAATATAAATTGGGTAATCCTTACCAACCTGTCATTGGCAGCATACCATACAGCTCTTTTATTGGATTCATCAACTGCTTTTTCAGAAACATAAGCTAGTGTGTAATACAAAACAGTTACCGAAAATGCAGCCAGGTAATAAAGGCTATCATTTAAAGGGAAGCTCTGCTGCAGACTGGCTTCAATAGATAAAGCAATAACACAAATACCATAGAAGTAATTTCCAAACAAAAAGAAGTGGATCCAGCGCATAAAAAAGACTTACTAATGTAGGTCTTTCGTGGAGGTTACCGACAATAAGTCTAACTCCGTAGGCGACTTTACCAGCTATTTTCAAATTAAAAACTGCTTATTACGATACGATGACTTTGCATTTTAGTGGCATCAAATTTTAATTTGGGAGCACTGTACCGGCTACCTGTAAGCCAGACTATAGTGTTGGCTTTGGCTGGGTGGGCATAGATTTTCTTGCACAAGCTTTTATGTCAATCGTTAAGGTCAACGGTTATATTTTTTGAAGATAGTCGTAGCAATGTGTCCACCAAACCCAAAAGTGTTACTCATTGCGAAGTTTACAGGTCGCTGTTGTGATTGGCGCAGGGTTAAGTTAAATGCATCCTTAAAATCAGGTTCGATGTTCAACGAGTTTATTGTCGGTGGAACAATATCATCTTGAACAGCCTTAATACAGGCAATCGCTTCAACTGCACCTGCTGCACCAAGCAAATGGCCTGTCATTGATTTTGTTGCACTAATATTTAATTTGCTTTCCCTGCCAAAGATCCTTTCCACTGCTTTCATTTCACTGATGTCGCCAGGCGGCGTTGATGTGGCATGTGCATTCAGATAATCAATCTCATTGGCGGAAATATTTGCGTCATCCAAAGCAGCTAACATCCCTAAATAGGCCCCTTCTCCTTCGGGGTGCGTACCAGTGAGATGATAGGCATCTGCTGCCATACCGCCACCAACAATTTCCGCAATAATTGGGGCATTTCGTTTCATTGCGTGTTCATAGCTTTCTAAAATAATAGCTCCTGCACCTTCGCCCATTACAAAGCCGTCTCTATTTATGTCAAACGGACGCGAAGCAATTTGCGGATTTTCGTTGAGTGTCGATAAAGCTTTGGAAGCATTAAAACCACCAACAGCCGTTTCGGTGATGGGTGCTTCCGAACCACCTGTTATGATCATATCGGCTTTACTCCAGCGGATATAGTTGAATGCGTCAATAATCGCCGTATTTGACGTGGCGCAAGCCGAAACGGTAGTAAAATTTATTCCCCGAAGACCGTATTTTATAGAAATAATGCCCGATGCAATATCAACAATCATTTTCGGGATAAAGAAGGGATTGAAACGTGGTGTTCCATCACCTTTTGCAAACCCAGTTACTTGTTGTTGAAAGGTGCCGATGCCGCCATTTCCAGAACCCCAAATAACACCGATCTTGTTTTTGTTCAATGTATCAAAATTGATGGCCGCATTTTTAACCGCTTCCTCAACTGCTATTAAAGCATACTGCGTAAACAAATCGTATTTTCTTGCTTCTGCCTTTTCAATGTAGTTTAACGGGTCAAAGTTTTTAATCTCGCATGCAAATTTTGTTTTGAATTTACCTGTATCAAATTTGGTGATAGGTGCTGCACCACCTACCCCACTAATTAGCGATCTCCAAAAATCATTTACATTATTTCCGATCGGTGTCAATGCTCCCAATCCTGTTACTACTACTCTTTTCATTAGGAATTCAGTTTTAATTGCTGATTTCAGCTTCTTTGAATCATTTGAGGACTTGCTTAAATCTTCAGGCAAAAGTTCAGCTAGGCTCGTCTTGTGTCCAGTGTTAACTGATATTCAAAAAAAATCCCGAGAGAACAATTACAGGTTACTTTGGTGTTCCACCTCTTCAGCAGTCAATCCGAAAATCGGAGGTGTTTTTACATCAAGCATACCTAAGTAGATATATAATTGACCACGATGATGAACTTCATGTTCAACTAAGGCACGCAGCCATTTCCATACAGTAATTGAGTTACCGCCAGGCGTCATGCATTTCTTATTTAAATCATCATCGGATAGTGATCTGAAAATCGCCAGCGACTCTTCATGCAAAGCATCAAAAAGTTCTATGACTTCTTGGTAGCCATTTGCAACTGAAGTATTGCATCCGCGGTAAGAACTTTTCCGGTCTGCTACTGTTTCAGCATACATGTATCTTTCAATGCAGGCTATATGACGGATAATATCACCTATGGTGTACTTGTTCTGCTTATATGTCCACTCCAACCGGTCAGGTGGCACAACAGCTATTACGTTTTTTGTCCGGGCCCGAATTTTTTCATAATACTCAATGAAGGAGGATATAGATCTTATTTCCATAGCTAATTATTTTCTTTGATGAGCGTAACCAATGCAACTGCTATTTTCTTTTCTATGTTTTCTGCCCGAACAAATACATCTACACTTACAACAGTAAGGGTGCGGCCATTCTTTAAAACAAGACCCTTAGCTATCAGTTCATCCCCATTGGCCTTGTTTAGGAAATTGATCTTGAATTCTACCGTAAGAAAACTTACATCTACAGGCACACAACTTACCGCAGCATATCCTGCAGCCGTGTCAGCGGTTGCTGCAATTACACCACCATGAAAAATTCCTGATGTTCTAAGTAAAAAGTCTTTTGCAGAAACACGAACTGTAACTAAGCCAGGTCCTTCTACTGAAATTTGGGCACCGTATGCAACCATTAATTTTTGCCGGGCAAAACTTTCTTCTATTCTTGTTTTCAGTTTTGGTTCTACAGCCATGTTATCTATGTATTTGCGATTTCCACCATACTAGTTTACCTAAAAGTGTATTTCGTTGAACCTTGTCATCTATCTCTAACTCACCAGCCATATTTGCAATTGCGAGGTTCAACGTCTCAATTTCTGTAGGACGGTTGGCTCTCATATCCTGCAATGTAGAGATCAGTTGCCCATCTGAGGTTTTACTGATCTGCAGCAATCGCTCTACAATATCTTCTTCATTAAGTGTGATGCCTTTTAGCTGTGCGATCGCTATACCTTCCCTTATTACTTCAATCCCCATTTGCAACACCTCTTTTTCACGATGGAAAATACCGTTATCCGTTTCAAGTAAAGGACAGATTGAATTGAAGACACAGTTGATGATTGCCTTACTCCAAATCACAGGCTGAATATTTTTTTCTTCCTGAAATGGAAATACTGAAGTATTTAAAGTGGAAACCACTTCTGCTAATCTTTCTTCAGTGCCATGCACAACGCCAATTGCTGATGGTCTGATTGCTTTAAACTCGACAATGTTTTCCGTATTGACCTGGCTTGTAAGAAAGAGCACACAACGCATGACGGATGGGAATGCATGCTTTATAAATGGTTGTTCTATACCCAGGCCATTCTGAAGCAACACGACATCAGCATCCGTTACCTTTTTGCTTAGTTCAGATGCAAGGGTTGGATTGCCAAATGATTTGGTGGTGATGACAATAAGCCCCTCTAATTTATTTTGCTGTGATAGTGTAGTAATGGGCAGCTCTTGTTTTATCTGTGCACCACCTATAAGCTGGATGGTGATTGGTTCTTTTGCTACAGCTTTTTCATGATCTCTTCCTCTTATTAATCTAACTTCTCTACCTTCATTTTGCAAGAGTACAGCCAGTGCTTTACCAACTGCGCCAGCACCAATTATGTTTATTGGATGATTCATTTGTGATTTGTTTTGATCAGGATTTAGAGTTTAAAAATTCATCTGTGAAATGTGCTCTGTGTTTTTCTTTAGAAAACTTTTCAGCATTGTATTGATTGGAAGCTCCTTTTGGAATGGAAAGGGACTGCCAGTTTTCTGCAGTCCATTTTCCCCATGAACACTATTTGTCCGATATGGTATGGATAGTGAGCGAGTTGCCGGTTGATGGCTTCCAGGACTGTATGCCCTTGGTTGCGGATATAAATTATTTTATCAAGGTCTTCTTCTTTAAGCGATCGAAGTGTTGTTAACAAAACTGTCCATCCTTCGTTCCATTTGTGTAACATCTCCTCCTTGAAAAGAATATCACTTTGAAATTCAGCATCACGATCACGCCATTCTTTTTCTCCATCGCTGGTAATAAAATCAGTCCACCTGCTGAGCATATTACCCCAGAGGTGTTTTACAACAATGGCAATGCTGTTACTCTCTTCATTGCATTGCCAAAACAGCTTTTCTTCCGGAATTTGTTCGAATGTTTTTTCTCCAAGCATTTTATAATACTCAAATTGCTTGACGACACTTTGCAGGTAACTATTTTCCATAACAATTATCTTTTGTAGTAAAAAATCATTGAAGCTTTTTCTATCGTGTGTTGATTAAGATAAAAGCCAACTAAAGCCGGGGATGCATTCGCATCCAACCCAAGTTTTTCGGTGTTTAGTGCATATAGGGTGATCACATACCTGTGTGTGCCACTGCCAGCAGGTGGACAGGGTCCGCCGTAGCCAAAGGTTCCAAAATCAGTTTTGCTTTGAATGGCCTTTTGTGGAGCTAGTACATTGCCACGATTTCCGGCACCTGATTTCAATTCAGAAATCTGTTTGTCAATATCGAAAATGAGCCAGTGCCACCATCCGCTTCCTGTAGGGGCGTCTTCGTCGAATATGGTCACAGCAAAACTTTTCGATCCTTCAGGAGCATTTTCCCAATATAACTGCGGAGACTTGTTTTCGCCAGAGCAACCAAAGCCGTTTAGTAACTGGCTGTTTGTTGCTTGTCCACCTAGTTCTTTTGATTTCAGTGTGAAGGTTTGAGCAGATGTAGCTGCATAAATCATCGTTGCCACGAAAAGAATTATTGATTTCATACCATTGTTTTTAAGCTTTTAATTCTTTCTTCAAAATTTGATTGAACTGATAGAGGAATAACTATTTGCTTAAACAATTCCATCAGTTCTTCCGAATGCGATATACTTTTTTGTGTCTTAAGATTAAAATGTACCAGCTTGGCCCACATCGCTGCTTTTAATACCGTTTTATCGCTATTCCACATTTTAGCTTCGAGATGCAGGCTCTTTTCAGAACATCCGATCAGTTGTGTCTGGATGGTGACTTCTTCCATAGGTAAGCAGGTGAGAAATAAGAGATCTGTGTTTGTGCTGTCACCCAACCGATGCCTTGTTCCCTGGCGAGTTGGTAGATATCAAAGTTGTAATTATCAATCAACTGATCGCCTCTTGCGGTTACGATGTAATCAATATACCTGGAGTTGTTCAGGTGATTAAATGGATCGCAATCATGAAAACGAATCTTGGCTTTACTTTCTAAAACTTTTTTGAGTTCTGTCATTTTAATCGGTTTGAAGATTTTCTACGATCATTGCTGATGCTCCACCACCGCCATTGCAGATAGCAGCCAATCCGTATCTGCCACCTTTCTGTTTTAATATGGATAACAGGGTGCAAAGAATGCGGGCACCCGAAGCACCTAAGGGATGCCCTATTGCGATGGCGCCACCATAAACATTTACTTTTCTCATGTCAAGAGAAAGAATTTTCTGATTAGCAAGTATTACTGCAGCATAGGCCTCATTGAGTTCCATAAAGTTTATATCGTTTATTGAAAGGTCAGCTTGTTTCAAAGCTTTTGGAATGGCTACAGAGGGGGCAATTGTAAATTTTTCAGGTGCAAGTGCAGCATCAGCATAGCTTACAATTCTTGCAAGTGGTTTTAGGTTATGTTTTTGAATCATTTCTTTAGAGGCCAATAGTAATGCCGCAGCACCATCGTTTAAATTACTTGCGTTAGCGGCAGTAACAGTTCCTCCTTCTTCAAAAACAGGTTTTAATTTGGAAACTTTTTCGGGTATCACTTTGTCTATGTCTTCGTCTTGCGTAAGTAAACTCTCAAAATTTTTGCCTTTAATTTTAATCGGGATAATTTCTTCTTTAAACTTATTGTTAGCAGTTGCCTTTGCTGCTTTTTGGTAAGAAGCTAAAGCATACTCGTCTTGTTCTTCTCTGGAAATTTGATGTTCTTTTGTACACATTTCAGCGGCATTACCCATATGAAAATGATGAAAAGCATCAGTTAGCCCATCTTTAAGTAAACCGTCGGTTAGTTGTTCATTACCAAGTTTTGTTATTGTTCTTAAGAAAGCATAATGCGGAGCATTACTCATACTTTCCATACCTCCGGCAATCGAAATGTTTTCTAATCCCAGCTGAATTTGCTGAGCAGCTATCATTACAGCTTTTAGTCCAGATGCACATACCTTATTTATTGTTGTGCAATCAATGCCTGGAGATAAGCCTGCACTTATTGCTGCTTGTCTCGCAGGCGCCTGTCCTAAACCTGCAGAAAGTACATTGCCGAAATAGACAGAATCAATATCATCCGGGGCAAATGCAAAAGACGTGTACACATTATCGATGGCAATTGCGCCTAGCTGTGTTGCTGTGTATTGAGATAAAGACCCAAGAAAGCCTCCGATCGGAGTTCGTTTTGCTGAAATGATATAAGCTTCTTTCATACTCTATTAATAATATACCAATTGGTATATTTTATTTCAAAAAAATTTACATTTCTAGCTCTCTAATCCATCTTTCAAGAAAATCCATAGCAATCTTCAACTCGGTTGATCTGCCGGTGACTTTTGCCTGCATAATAGCCCCCTCAATAAGTGACATGATGATCACTGCAACTTCAACCGGATCTGTCTCGGCTTTAATCTCTTCTCTTTCGATTCCTCTTTTGATCTGGTTCTCCAGTGATTTTTTCCAAAATGATAGCGCATTAGCAGCTCTTTCTTTGAGCAAAGGATGTGTATCATCTGCTTCTGTAGAAGTGTTGAGAATCGGACAACCTGGCTTCAAAAAGGGAATCTTTAAAAAGTTCCGGTATACTTCGGGGTAAACCAAAAGCCTTTCCACTGCATTTTCGGTTTGTAATATTTTGCTTTTGATATACTCGGTAACCTTTCCAAAATTGTGATCAAAAGCAGCAAGAGCTACTTCGTCTTTATTCTCAAAGTTTCCATAAATACTTCCCTTGGTTAATCCTGTGGCTTCAGTCAAGTCACTTAGTGAGGTACCTGCAAAGCCTTTAGCATTAAAAACAGGTGCTGTCATTTCTATAATGAACTGTTTTGTTCGTTCTGCTTTTGATATAGATTCACCCATAGGCGGAACGAATATACAAATAAATACCAATCGGTATAATTATAAAATGCTTATACATTTTAGAATTTGAAGAAACCTGCAATCAGGTATTTAAAGGGTTGTAATTACGAATCCCTCAAAGTTCGATATACGGCTAGTTATATTATTTATGCTTGTAAGCTTGCTGCAAACTTAATGTCAATGATGTACAAGTGAAATTTGAATTGATCTATAATACTTCTTAACCCTAGTAACCGCTAAAGCAAAAATTGATGCGAATTTGCTATTCAATAGCAAAAGCCTTGACTATCAAGGCTTTTATTAGTGGAGGTTACCGGAGTCGAACCGGTGACCTTTTGCATGCCATGCAAACGCTCTAGCCAGCTGAGCTAAACCCCCAAGCGGGTTGCAAAAATAAGGGAAGAGGTGTATCAATGGTATAATAATTTCTATATCCTACCTCAAATTTCTTTTATGCAGAAAGGTGGTGATCCAAAAAAAGTACGGCCGAGGCAGTCGCAAAAAATGCCGGGATTGGAAGCTAAAATGACTCCGAAACCGATAACGGTTAAGCCAGAGCCTCCTCAAAAATTAAAAGGTAAGGTAGCATTAATTACAGGTGGCGACAGTGGTATTGGCCGTGCAGTATCCATACTGTTTGCAAAGGAAGGAGCCAATGTGGCTATTGCTTATCTGCCTGTCGAAGAAAAAGATGCAAAAGAAACAAAGCGGTTAATAGAACAGGAGTTTGAACAGTCTTGCCTTTTATTACCCACAGACATACGTAAAGAAAAAAATTGCGAACGACTGGTAAAGGCTACAGTAAAAGAATACGGTAAGCTGGACATACTGATAAACAATGCTGCTACACAAACAGAGCAAAAATCCCTTGAGGATATTTCTACGGCGCAGCTTTACCAAACCTTTGAGACGAATATTCTCTCCATGTTTTGGATCACTAAATATGCTTTACCCTTTCTCAAAAAAGGATCGTCCATCATCAATACCACATCTGTAACAGCATACAGAGGCAGCAAAGAGCTGATAGATTATTCTACTACCAAAGGTGCTATTGTAACATTTACCAGAAGCCTTTCAGCTAATCTTGCAAAAAAAGGAATCCGTGTTAATGGTGTTGCCCCCGGACCTATTTGGACACCTTTAATAGTTGGTTCTTTTAAAGGAAAAAAAGTGGAACAGTTTGGATCAGACGTGCCACTGAACGTGCCGGCGAGCCTGCTGAAGTAGCTCCTTGCTATTTGTTCTTAGCCAGCGAAGATTCCTCCTACATGACGGGCCAGATACTGCATCCGAATGGAGGCGAAATTGTAAATGGTTAATCGGCACAGTATTTACAGTGTTATAATTGAAGTTCTTTTCTCTCCTGGGGTGGTTATATCTAACCTGAGATGATACCCATTGAACCTGCTCCGGGTAATTCCGGCGAAGGGATGAGAGATAAAAAGGTTTCTGCTTTCGCGGAAACCTTTCTTTTTGACCGCAGATTTGCATGATTTGAGATGAATTAGCAAGAGTATTATAGCAAGGTTTCCACGGCGTTCTGTACGAAATTATCTATGAACTAAGCTCCATAGCTACTATTGAACTTTTGTTGTATCACTCACTTGTGCGTTCTGTAATTCTGTTGAGCATTATGTAAGCCTCTTCCGATTTTCATACAACTACATCTTTAAGCTTCTTGCTTATCATCCTGTAATATTCTGTGAACTGCACTATAGCAAAAATGGAAATCAGTATTACTGTTTCGATTGTTCTATAACCACAATCCACAGATCCCTGTGGGATGACAAGTGAGAGTAAAACTGCGCCGCTGCTCCTTTGCGTCCGCTGCGAGAAAATTTCACTTTGTTAATGAACTCATCTTCTTCAACACTTTCTCTAAATCAATTCCTTTACTTAACGCTGGTTTAAACAGATCACCTTCAACCGCTAATCGTTCAAAAATATTTTTTGCATGCCATGTCTTAGGCGTTAGTCCATGTTTCAATTCACTCCAATCCAAAGGTGTCGAAACAGGCACACCGGGTTTTGGCCGCAAAGAATAAGGTGCTGCTGCTGTTTGAGTTTCCCTGTTCTGCAAAAAATCGAGATAGATCATTCCTTTTCTTTTTTCAGGACTTCTTTCAATACTTGTTAGCCCAGGCAACTCCTGGTTAACCATGGTTACAATCAACTCCGCCAATTGCTTCGACTGGTCGAAATCATATTTGCCCCCTAAGGGAATATAAATATGAATACCAGATGAACCGGATGTTTTCACACAACAATCTGCACCAATTGCATCCAACACTTTCTTTACTACAAGTGCCGTATCAATCACCTCGTCAAAACTGTTTGTCTTATCCGGATCCAGGTCAATCAAACACCAATCGGGGCTTAAAGGCGAAGCTGTTCGTGTATGCCATGGATTCATTTCTATACAACCCAGGTTGGCCATATAGATCAAAGTCGCTTCGTCCTTACATACAAGATACTCTACCGTAACATTTGTTGATTCGCTGAACTCGTCAAACGTATCTGCCCATTCAGGTGCCTTGCCTCGCATATCTTTTTGAAAAAAATTTGGCGCCTCTATTCCGTTTGGATGCCGGTTCAACGATACAGGGCGATCCTGCATATAAGGCATTATGTAAGGAGCAATTTTCAAATAGTAATTGATCATGTCTCCTGTGGAAAAGCCTTCTTTTTTCCAGTAAAGCTTATTGAGATTGGTGACTTCTAATGTATTGCCGTTTAAGGTTATCTGTTGATCATTATCTGCAGCCAGATCAAGTTGCAGATTAGATATTTTACTTTTTACCGGGCTTTTTTTTTGAGCCGTCTTTTTAGCAGCTGTCTTCTTCGATGCCGTTTTGTTACTAGCTGATTTCTTTGCAGTGGTCTTTTTTGTTGCTGCCTTCTGAGCTTTCACTTTTGACTTTTCACTTTTCGCTTCTGACTTTTGACCTGATTTCATCTTAGCCATATTTTTTGCTTTTTCAATGATAACATCCGCTGCTTTTTTATCGGCTCGTAATCCCATAAAAATCGGGTGGCGGGCCATCCAGTCTTTTGTCCACTCTGTAAATTTTATCTCACAAACCAGCTTGGGCTTTACCCACGTTACCGGCATGTTCCCTTTCGGACATTTCTCAAACGGACACGTGTCAGTAACCAGCGGCTGCAGTTTGTTATAAATTGCTTCCAACGATTTTTTATTAAAACCACTTCCGGTATGGACAATGTATTTTAGTTCACCTTCATGATAAACGCCAAGCAATAACGATCCAAAAAACTGTCTTGTATTACGGGGCTGAGTGTAGCCGGTTATTATAACCTCTTGCCTTAGGTTAACTTTGATCTTAACCCAATCTTCACTTCTCTGATCTATACGATAACTGCTGTTTGATTTCTTGGCCATAATGCCTTCAAGGCCTTGCGAAAGAGCTACTTTAAAAAAATTGTTTCCCTCTCCCGTCACATGATCGCTGAACTTAATAACCTCGTGACCGTCGGGTAGTATTTCGTTTAAAATTCTTTTTCGCTCTATTAGAGGGAGTGCCGTTACATCATAGCCCTCCAACCATATTATATCAAAAATGAAAAACTGAAGTTTGGCAACTGTGTTTTGAACGTTTTGAAGCAATTGAAAATTAGCCAATCCTTTCTCGTCAACAGCCACAATCTCTCCATCAAATACTGCTGTAAGGCCTAACTCAGACAATGCATCAGCAACCGGTGCATACTTTTCAGTAAATGGCTTTTTATTCCTTGAGATCAATTCAACGTTGTTACCATTACAATAAGCCACCGCCCTGTAACCATCCCATTTTATTTCGTAAATCCAGTCCGGATGATCAAATGGTTCATCAACCAACGTAGCTAACATTGGAACGACATCTTGTGGCATAGCCACTTTAGTCGCTGAATGGAAATAATCGCCCAGCAAATCTTTTATCCCGGACTGACTGAATTTACGTTTGGCTTTGGCTGATTTTTTTGGAGATGCTTTTTCTTTTGTTCTTGTCGACTTTTTTGCGCCTGAACTTTTCTTTGGTGCACTTAATAACTGTATCGGTTTTTGTTTCTTCTGAGGCTTTACATCTTCTTCAGGATGTTTAACGATTGCGCCATTTTCTTCAGCAACCTGCGCCAATGTTTTACCAGATTTTACCGACTTGTTTTGCAGCTTCACATCTTCTTCTGTTGCAAATTCATCGTTCTTTTTCATCAGCATCCAGCTTTTTCCATCATTCCTGTCACCCTTCAATTTAAACAGTGCAAACTCTCCTTTTATCTTACTGCCATGCATGATGAGCTTTAAACTGCCACCGTACAAACCTTTCAATAAAAGTTTTTCCTGTTCTTTCCTGCTTAAGCCTTTTCCTCCCAAAGGTTCATAAGTTCCTTCATCCCAAACGATCACCGTCCCGCCTCCATAATTTCCCTCAGGTATCACGCCTTCAAAATTCCGGTAATCATAAGGGTGGTCTTCCACCACCATAGCCAGGCGTTTGTCAGATGGATTAAGAGAAGGTCCTTTTGGTACTGCCCAACTTTTCAGCACTCCTTCCATTTCCAAACGGAAATCGTAATGAAGATGAGAAGCATCATGCTTTTGAATAACAAATCGTAATGAGCCTTTAGATAATTTTTCTTTCCCTTCCGGCTCAGGTGTTTCACTAAAATGTCTTTTCTTTTTGTAAAGGCTAAGGCTCATGATTAAACAAGTAAAAAACTTATGCCATTGAACGTAGCATGGGGAGGGAAAGCTTTGCTTTAACAGTACTGATGATCATAAAATCACCTCAACCATTCAGGCATGAAATTGTTATTACTAACTCGATAAAACAGAAACCATGGAAGAAAGAAAAGAGTTATCTAAACACGAGAAAAAAGTGAAGCACGATAACAAATACGTAGATGAAAAAGAACCTGAGCTTCCCCCAACGATGGAAGAAGGCGATGAAGATTATGATGATGAGGAATTGGCTGACCGCCATCAACGTGAAAGCGAAGATGCCTCACGTCATTAAATGATAGTAAATAAAAAAGGTCCTGCTAAAACAGGACCTTTTTTATTAAAGAGGGATATATATTGAGTTTTTATGCACGTTTCTTTTTGCCACCACTTTCCAGGCTGGCTTTTAATACTTCCATCAGATCCTTTACAGCACCTGTTGGTTTCTTAGGTTCATCCACAATGCGGATTTGTTTTCCTGCAGCCTTAGCTTTAATGACTTTTTTTAGCTCGGCTACATAGGTATCTTTGAATGCTTTGGGATCAAACTTTTCTGTAAGCTGATCAATTAGTTTGCCAGCCAGTTGCACTTCTTTAGGAGATATCTTTTCGCTTTTTGCTGCAGGCACTTCCGGTGCCTCTCTAATTTCTTCATCATACCGCAGCTGGTTAATAAGTAATACACCGTTGTGTGGCTTAATAGCACACATATGCATACGGTTGCGCAACATGAATTCAGCCAATCCAACTGTGCCTGATTCTTCTAATGCTTTTAATAGTAAATGATATGATTTTTCAGCGCCTTTACCGGGAGTAATGTAATAGGGCTTCTCGTAATAGATAGGAGCTATTTCTTCTTCTTTTACAAATTGAATGATGTCTATGCTCTTCGATTTTTCGGGGCTTGCTTTTGCAAAGTCTTCTTCCGTTACCACTACATATTTTCCTTTGGCGTACTCATAACCTTTTACGATATCCTTCCATGCTACTTCCTTTCCGGTTTCGGTATCAATCCGTGCATAACGTATTGGAGCCATGTCTTTTTTTGAAAGCATATCAAAACTGATATCACTGGACGACTCCACAGCACTTCCCAGCTTTACGGGAATGTTCACTAAACCAAATGATATAGAACCTGACCAGATGGAACGCATAACTTACTCAATTTAAGACGCAGGAAAATAAGTATTGTTTGGACGGTAGTGATTTGAACCAAGAAGATTAGAGAATACATTCACAGTACTTTGCCACCAGGATTGTTTTGCTCTTTTTGCTCCGGTTTCATAATACTCTGCCTTCATGATCTTTACTTTCACCAGTAACATTTGCCCGTTAGCAATGTTTTTCAGGTCTTCGGGTAGAGTTACGTAAGCATTCAATTCTTCCGGATCTGTTACTACCCAGCCCTTACCGATTACCTGCAGAAAATAGCTGGATCCTTTTTTAAAGAAATCAAGACGTACCGGAAATTCCATTTCAAATTCTTTCAGCGTTTGCTTTGGTTTTTGAACAAAGAACCATACATAACCATTTTCATCCACCTGCAGGGTACTTACGATAGATGTAGGTAACTTAAGTACCGAATCGCTTAAGTTGAAGAAAATTGCACTGCCAATTTCCTGGATCTTATCCCGGAGGAAACTAAGCTGTTGACTGTTTTGATTGGTAGCCATAAACTGTTTTTTCATTAGTAATCAAAGAGACTCTGCTTTTATTCATCCAAAACAAGTACCATAAAATTTTGCGTTCAAAAGCTGTAACTCAACCGTACTCCTCTGTGTAAAATTGTCCACAGACAAAGAGTTTCATGCTGAAAAAGCTTTTTCCAGATGGCATTATTTTTTCAACTTCTATTAGCAAACACTTAATCAAAAAATCAGTTTTTTATGGCACGAACTACAAAATCTGCAAGTACAAAACGTTCATCTTCTGCAACTAAGACACAGTCGGAAGAAACGATGCTAAGAGAATTATTTGTTGAAGAATTAAGAGACATTTACTGGGCAGAAAAACATTTGACCAAAGCATTGCCCAAAATGCAGAAGGCAGCTACCTCAGAAGAATTATCAACTGCTTTTGAAGAACATTTAGCAGTAACCGAAAACCAGATTGAGCGACTGGAGCAGGTATTTGAAATACTTGGAATGGCAGCAAGAGCTAAGAAGTGTGAGGCTATGGAAGGTTTGGTAAAAGAAGGTCAGGGTATAATAGAAGAATTACCAAAAGGTACAGCAGTAAGAGATGCAGGGTTGATCATATCTGCTCAGAAGATTGAGCACTATGAAATAGCTGCTTACGGTAGCCTGGTGCAACTATCAAAAACAATGGGTAAAAATGAGATAGCAGAACTGCTGCAGGCAACGTTGGATGAAGAAAAAGAAACAGACCAATTGTTAACTGAATTAGCGGTTAGCGGTATCAATATCACTGCCGACAACGAACCAGAAGAGTAACGCCTATTAAAACAAAAAGCTAAAACAACAGCTAGCCAGGCCATTTATGGTCTGGCTTTTTCTTTACTGAGATATAAAGATTGCAACAGATAACAGAAGTGTATGGAAAAAATAGCAGAACTCTCGCATAAGGAGTTTTTAAAAATAGACAAGGATTACTCAAAAGCAGCCAAAGCTGCGGACCTCAGGTATGTAAATGACCAGGAGCCGGGAATAACCCGGGTGAAAAAAGGTTCGGGATTCAGTTACTTGTATAAGGATGAAACAATCAGGGATGAAGAAACACTTGAGCGTATTAAAAAACTGGCAATTCCACCAGCCTGGACCAATGTGTGGATATGCCCTAAAGCAAATGGACATATACAAGCCACCGGGTATGATCTGCGCAACCGCAAACAATATCGCTATCATACCGCATGGAATTCGTTGCGTAACGAGACCAAATTTCACCGCATGTTTGAATTTGGCAAACTGCTTCCAACCTTGAGGCTGAAAATAGAAGAGGACATGGCTAAGAAAGAATTGAGTGAAGAAAAAGTAATAGCTACTGTTATCAGTATTATGGAAAGAACATACATCCGTATTGGAAGTGAAGATTATGAAAAGATGTATGGTTCTTATGGATTAACTACACTGAAGGATAAGCATGTAAAGATCAATGGAGATAAGATCCACTTTTCCTTTAAAGGAAAGAAAGGCATTTATCATGACGTGACGGTGAAAAACCGTAAGCTGGCAAGAATGATTGAAAAATGTAGAGAGATACCAGGCAGAGAATTGTTTCAGTATTACGATGCTGAAGGCAACAGAAATTCTGTTGATTCAGGGTCGGTAAACCAATACATTAAAGATGCAATGGGTGGAGACTTTACAGCAAAAGATTTCAGAACATGGGCCGGCACACTCAATATACTAAGGGCATTTAAAGCTATTGGATGTGGTGAAAGCGATAGCGATTGCAAGAAGAATATGATTGCTGCACTGGATGAAGTAAGTAAAAAACTGGGTAATACCCGAACCGTTTGCAAAAAATATTATGTGCATCCGGGCATTATGAAATTATACGAGGAGCAAAGCCTGGAAAAGCATTTGAAAGAATTGAACGAAATAGAAGAACCTGACCATCTTACCGGGCTTACTTCAGATGAAAGAGTATTAATGAAAATTTTGAAGGAGCTTGTGTAAGGTCAATAAATAAAGGTTCAAAGTTCTCACAAAGGCTGTTCATGAACTTTGAACCATAAAACGCACTTCTAGCTTTTCTTACTTGCTGTTTTTCTTCCACCTTTCTTTCCGGCGGCAGATTTCTTACTCGCTCCTTTTTTTGCTGCGCCTTTCTTAGCGGTTGACTTTTTAGCCGCGCCTTTTTTTGCGCCACCTTTCTTTGATGCTCCTTTTTTTGCTGCACCTTTCTTAGCAGGCACTTTTGCTCCGCCCTTTCTTGCTTCTGAAAGGCCAATAGCAATTGCTTGCTTACGTGATGTTACTTTTTTACCGCTTCCACTTTTTAGCTTTCCTTTTTTCTTTTCATGCATGGCTTCTTTAACCTTCTCGCCAGCTTTTTTTGAGTACTTGGCCATTTGATTTTATTTGGGTTAATAACTAGTGACCAGAATTTCTTCCACCCGATCTTCCGTTACCCTTGCTTCCTTTACCACCACCTTTGCTTCCGCCACCGCCCCTGCTTGTTTTAGCTGCAGCACCTCCGCCCATCTTAATTTTTTGTTCTGCATCTTCTGCCTGTCCGCCACTACCCGTTTTTCTTCCCTGGTTAGATGTTCTGCCGGGCAAACCATCCTGTGTTTCGCGGGCATTATTTGCAGGTTGTGTATCTCTTCCCGTTCCGCTACGGGTTGTTGTGCTCTTTGTTCCTTTAGCCATAAACTAACTTTTTGGTTTATAGTTTAAGTACTAATTATTATACCAGTGAAGTATCCCAAAGACAACAGCAAGCAGAATCAATTCTGATTTACCAGGTCAAACAATAAGCAACTAAAATAATTTGAACCATAAACTAATCAACTGATAAACCACTCAACTATAAACAAGACAGGTATGATTTTTTTGCTGATAAACAAAAAAAATGTCATGGAAAAAGTAACAGGTATTATCAATGATCTCATTCGCATCAATCATGATCGCATAGTTGGATATGAAAAAGCAATTGATGAATTGAAAGATGAAGATGCAGACTTAAAAATATTGTTTCAGAAATATATAACAGAAAGCCGACAGTATGCACAGGAGTTAACCCTTGAAGTTGCCCGCCTTGGTGGTGATGCTGCCGAGGGCACAACAAACTCTGGCAAAATATATCGGGTATGGATGGATCTGAAGGCAGCCGTTACCGGTAAGGACAGGGAAACGATTTTAAACAATTGCGAGTTTGGTGAAGATGCAGCCCAAAAAGCTTACGATATGGCCTTGAATTCTGATGAAGAATTAGAAACTCCTTTGCGTGATCTAATTGTACGTCAAAAAGCTACGTTGAAAGTTGGCCATGATGAAGTAAAGAAGCTGAGGGATTTGGAAAAAGCTTCCAAGTAATCAGTATCGCGATACACATTGAGGCCTTCCAGTATTAGGGAAGGCTTTTTTGTGGAAATAACTACGCAGAACAATAGCAGGTGCTGCATAAAACGTTTGGCAGGTTATTTTCCCTCCATTACAAAACTCAGCCGTCATGATCACTAACGAACACAATAGTATGCCGTACATGAAAAGCCTGACCACCTGCTTGAGTCGTATGGTAAAAGACGGCTATACCGAGGATTTCAAAGTAACTGAAGAAGGTGGTCTGAAGGCAATTCAACATCATAAAAGCTACAACCCGGCTGAGATCCAGGTAGTAAACTTCTTTCGCTTTGAAGGCGAATCGGACCCCGATGACAATGCCATTCTTTATGTGATTGAAACAGCCGACGGAACCAAAGGAACTTTAGTAGATGCCTATGGTGTTTACAACGATTCGAAACTTTCGCGATTTATGCAAGATGTTGAAAGCATTCAAAAAAAAGTAATTAAAAATTAACCACCATGACCATCTCGAACCAGCATACCGAAGCATGCTTTAAGGCATGGATGAAATGCGAGAACATTCTATCTGCCCTCGACAATGCAGGGAATTCCTTTTCCAGAAAACTTATACAGGTTATTGATGAATGTGCCATCATCTGCATGGGCACTTTTAATGCGCTTAAAAACGGTGAAAGGCAGATAAACAGTATTGCACTTTTGTGTGTGGGGATCTGCGAAGAATGCGCTGAAATTTGTGAAGCAGAAAAAAACGTTCTGCTAAATGAATGTGCCAAGATCTGCCGCCAGTGTTCAGATGTTATGAGCCCCATTGCTTTTGCTGCTGCCGCACATGATCGGTTAGCAGAATCATATATGAATTAGCTAACTGGTACTCCTCTTAATTTCTTGCCCGTTCAAAATCTATTCAAAAAAGGATCACCTGAATCTCTATTCCATTTTCAAATCACGATCAATTTGGTAAAAAAATGGCTACAGTGGAGACTGTAGCCTTGCTGATAGAATGGACCGTGTATATGAGAAAGATTTTCAGGTTTTTCTTATTAGACCAAGCAATAAGGAAATTATCGCCAGTACTATTAAAAGATGGATCACTTTTCCTGCACTCCAAACAAAGGTGCCTAATACCCAACCAATGATCAGGAGTACTGCAATCACGTAAAGAAGATTTCTCATAAAGTACTGTTCGTTGTTGCGTATAAAAAAACGCTGCCACGGCTTTTCAGCTTTAGAAGAGCATGCTTTTATCCGATAAATAACCTCTCCGTGTACTAAATTCTACAGTATCGAAAAAAATGAATGAAGTAACAAAAAGCTGGCATTGTTTATTAATAAGTGAAGCATTAAAACTGGAGAATGGTTATCAAAAGGTTCGGGCAGGTTTTTAAATTACTGGGCAATGCCGGAAAGGGTTTTATAGATGATAATGCTTTTAAACTAAGTGCATCATTAAGCTATTACACCGTATTTGCCTTAGGTCCGCTGCTTATTATAATCATATCCCTTGTAGGTTTTTTTTTCAATAAGGAGGATGTTCAGGGCAGGTTATACCAACAATTGAATGATCTTGTTGGCCACGAAGCAGCATTGCAAATTCAGGATATTGTCAGAAATATTCAGGAATCGAATGTAGGAACGATTGGCACTATAGTAGGCTCTGTTGTGCTGTTTATTGGAGCCACTGGAGTGTTTGCCGAAATACAGGATTCGATAAATTATATCTGGTCTGTAAAAGCTAAACCTAAAAAAGGCTGGCTGAAGTTTTTACTCAATCGCCTGCTTTCCTTTTCATTGATCGTTGGCCTGGGTTTCGTCTTACTGGTGTCGCTTATCATTAACACCTTGCTAATGGTATTAAGTGAGAAGCTTGTACAAAAGTTTCCTAATTACGATATTGATCTTTTAAACATTGTCAACACATTTATCCTTTTGGCGGTAACCACAGCTTTGTTTGCTGTCATATTCAAGGTACTTCCGGATGCCATCATATCGTGGCGTGATGCCTTTACAGGTGCTTTGTTTACATCCGTACTTTTCCTGATCGGTAAGTTTCTTATCGGCTACTATTTAGGCAAAGCTAACCTGGGACTTACGTATGGTGCTGCTGCTTCTATCATCATTATTTTATCGTGGGTGTATTATTCTTCTCTCATCCTTTATTATGGGGCCGAGTTCACCAAAGCATTTGCATTGGAAGCAGGTTCTGGCATCAAGCCGAAAGAAACTGCTGTATTTATCATTAAACGGGAGGCTAAAGAAATCCCCATGTCAAGACTGGATACCTGACCATTGAAATGGCATGAATTTTAATCTTTAAGACTAACAGGCAGGTTGTATGCGTGCAGATGATTAAAACAGGTGTATATGAAAAATCTAAAACATCCCTCTTTTATTTTAGCAGTGATCAGCATTATTGTTCTCTTTGTTGGTATAGGCTTAAGAGCCAACCGTATGAACAGGGAAGGCGATATTGTGATAATAGCCAGCGTAGTTCTTGGCGCCATTCACTGGATTTGGAGCATCATTGATGTTTCCAGCAGAACAGATCTAAAAGCTTTTCAAAAACGCTTTTGGCTGATTGCCGTTGTTGCCTGTCCGGTTTTGGGAGCTATGCTATTTTATGCCATGCACCAAACAAGAGATAAAATTGTTACCTAAGCTGCAGGGAAAGTAATGGTAAAAGTAGTGCCTTGCTTTAGCGCAGATGTTACATCAACATTTGCTTTGTGCGATTGCAAAATATTGAGGGTGGCTGCCAATCCTAATCCCATTCCATTTCTCTTCGAAGTAAAATAAGGTTCAAACAACCGGGAAATATTCTCTTCGGGTATACCGCAGCCGTTATCACGAATGATAACAGTATGGTATTCTTTGCTTGTGTTGATCGTAATGCCGATCTCACCGGTGTGCTTTTCCGTAGCTTCAATAGCATTGATTATAATATTCAGAAAAGCGATTTTCAGCTTTTCCTTATTGGCCATGATGTAACACGGTTCGTTACAATAACGTACCTGCATGTTGATATGCTGAAGAGTGATACGGTCCAATGCTTCTGCAATGCTATCGTCCATAATAGACTGCAATGTACATTTATCAAATACCAGGTCAGTTGGACGGGAAGAATCCAGCAGTTCAGTAATAATATCTCCTATTCGTTTACTGTTGCGCTGAATAATATCGAGGAACATAGGCATTTCTTCGGGAGCACTGGGCTCAACCTGCACTAACTGCTCTACCGACATATTGATGTTATTCAGAGGATTACGTACCTCATGCGCCAACGTACGAACCAAACGTCCGGTAGCACCTAATTTCTCTATCAATAGGTTGGCTTTTTCTGCCCGCCGGATGTTTGTAATATCGTGTATCAGGCCCCGGTAATGCACATGCCCTGTTGCTTCTGGTGCAGGGGAAATAGAGAAGATACAGGTCTTCCTGTCTCCTTCAGCCGTTTTCATCTCCAACTCAAAATCGTTTACCTCTCCTTCTTCAACCAATGCCTGTTGCAGCATTTTTTTATCTCCTTCATCCCAAATCAGATCGTAAACGCTTTTCTGTAACATTTCATCCCGGCTGGAACTGAACAACTCTGACGTTGCCTGGTTGATGTCTTTAAACTGGAGATTTTCATCAGCAATAAAAACAGCATCTTTCGATAGTTCAAAGATGCTGCGGTATTTTCTTTCGTTAGCCCTGAGTGCTTTGAGGTAAGCGGTACGTTCCAGTGAATAGCGAATACAACGTTCCAGTTTATCCGCATTCAGCTCTGTTTTGATAAGATAGTCAGTTGCACCAATCTGCATAGCTTCAATATCTACGTCCTTGTTGCCCTTTCCCGTTAATAGTACGACAGGTTCCTCGCACCCCAACCTTACTGCCTCTTTTAAGAAATCAATGCCTGTCTTTGCTCCAAGCCGGTAGTCAACAAAATACAGATCGTATCCACGACGCTTTACATGCTCTACAGCATCATTGAATTTGTAGCACCAGTCCGAAATGATCTTCCACTCCTGAATTTGTTTTAAGAATTCAGAAGTAATAAAGAAATCATCTTCATCATCATCAATAATTAAAATCCTGATCTGCTTAGCGTTCAACGATGGCATTCATTAAAATTTTCCCTGCAAGCTAATAACAAACAGGCAACCTTTACTTGTTTGGGTATTTACTAATAAAGTTGCATCCATTCTGGAAAGCAAACTGTCGCATTTCTTCAGTACGGGCACAATCTGTCTTCTCCATTCATCATCTGTAGTAATGTTGGTTTGAAAGACCACTTCGAATGCCTTGAACCCTGGTTTGCAAAAACTTTCTATGTCCTTACTTTCCCTGCAGTTGATATAAAGAAATAATTGGGAACCATTGAACGGCTGGTAAAAAATGGTTGACAAAAGCTGGTCAAATACCTCTGTCATTTGCTCATTATTGCCCTCATACCTTGGCAAAGATTCGCAACGGATAATGATGCTTTTATCTGAAGTATCATAGTTTTTTAGTGCTTGTTGCAAAGCTTCATTCATTGATGACAATGACATTGCGGGGTTAACAGTAATTCCGCCTTTCAGGTTAACCGTATTTTCTAAGGGTGATATTTGAGACGACATTTTAAAAACTTTACTGATTATTGAACTCCTGGTATTGCTTCATCTTATTGTACAGTGTTTTTCTGTCAATATTCAGCAGCTTAGCAGCTTTACTTTTATTGAAATTTACTTTTTTAAGTGCCTTTAGGATCATTTCATATTCCGCATCAATACTGGCGCCTTTTAATGTGGTTTCTCCAAACGAACGCGAAGGCGTTGATGCAGTTTCCGCTACTTCAGTCATAGCTTCGGGCGGCATAAACGAATTGGTAACGGATTGAGGCTCTGGCTGGCGGTCGAACTGAAGCTTACTAAAGTTGGCAATCTCAAACGGTAAAGCAATCGCTTCCACCTGGTCACCTTCGCTTAGTAAGGTTGCACGTTTAATTACGTTCTTCAATTCACGCAGGTTTCCGTACCATACATAGTTTCTGAAAATGTTTTCCACCTCAGGACTAAAGCGTTTTAGGTTCTTACCCAATTCCTGGTTGGTTTGCCGAAGGAAGTGATTGGCAAACAACATCACATCATCAGGGCGTTGGCGCAATGGCGGCACATCAATGCTAAATTCATTGAATCTGTGATACAAATCTTCCCTGAACTTTCCTTTACGCACTGCATCCCATAAACGTTCGTTACTGGCTATAATGATACGCACATCCAATTCAATATCTTTCAAGCCACCAACGCGGCGCATTTTTCTTTCCTGTACTACACGTAACAAGGATACCTGTATGTCGTAAGAAAGATTTGCTATCTCATCGAGAAAAATTGTACCTCCATTTGCTGTTTCAAAGCTTCCGGCTTTTTGATTTAATGCACCGGTAAAGGACCCTTTTTCGTGACCAAACAGTTCTCTACCTGCTAACTCTTTTGATAAGGCACCGCAATCAATGGCAACAAAAGGCTTTCCTTTTCTCTTGCTGCGTTTGTGTATTTCCTGGGCAATCGCTTCTTTACCGCTACCACTTTCACCATGGATTATCACCGTATAATTAGTAGGAGCTACCAGGTCGATTTGCTGTAAGATCTGACGGAACACTGCTGAATCGCCAAAAATATAATCCCCGGAATGCACCACGTTACCAGTGAATTCAGTTGCTGAAACAGCACCTTGTGACGTGTTTGCAGGCTCGGAACTTTCTACTCTTTTAGCAGGTGCTTTTTCTTCTGCCGGAGACTCTAAGGCCTTTTTAATCGTCACTAAAATCTCGTCAGGGAAGAGAGGCTTAGTGATATAATCGTAAGCACCCATCTTCATTACTTCAACTGCTATTTTGATATCGCTATAACCTGTAATGATGATCACCGGCATAGCAGGATAACGTTCTTTTATTTTACCAAGCAATACATTGCCTTCCATGTCTTCCAGACGGAAGTCGCACATTACTAAAGAAGGTTCGTTCGATTCTAAATATTCTAAAGCCTTTTTTCCGCTGTATGCTTCTGCAACATCATAGCCATGACGGGTAAGAAAACGTTTCAGAAGCATGCACATGTCTCTGTCATCATCAATAATTAAAATAGTCTGCATGGTTTATTAGGTTATTATTAATATTTCGAAATTAAAAAATTAAGCCCACAAGCCTCTAACATGAGAAACTGGAATTTGTAATTGCTCTCTATATTTGGCAACGGTTCTTCGGGCCACTGAAAACCCTTTTTGAGAAAGGATCTTTACCAACTGCTGATCCGTGTAAGGATTATGCTTATCCTCGTTCTCTATTACTTCTTCAATAGCAGATTGAATTACTTTGTTACTGATCACCTGTCCTTTTTGATTGGCAATTCCTTCTGTAAAAAGATCTTTCAACAACAATAAGCCAAATTGCGTTTCCGCATATTTGTTACAGGTAATGCGTGATACCGTTGAAATATCCACGCCTACCATCTCTGCAACATTTTTTAAGATCATTGGCTTAAGCTGGTTGATATCGCCGGTGATAAAATAATCAAACTGTAATTGCACAATAGCTCTCATGATCTTCATCATGGTGGCTTCTCTTTGCTGCACTGCATGAATGAACCATTGAGCGGACTGCAATTTATTTTTGATGTATTGTATGGCAGATTTATCAGTTGTTACTTTGGCATTGTTCTCTGCCATTTCTTTCCATGAGGAATTGATGCTAAGGCTTTCTGAACGATGGCGATATAAAGCTACCTCAATATCATCACCGTTGCGGGTAACAATAAAATCGGGCATAATGTTCTGATTCGCATTCACACCATCAGTCTGCTCACAAACCGGACGCATTTTTAAAGAAGCAATTAATCTCAAGACAATCTTCATCTCTTCTTCATCAATCTTCAAATGCAACTTGATCTTTTCCATGTTGCGGTTGTGCAAATCGGAGAAATGATTTTCCAGAAGATTGATAGCCACTTTAACATCAGGTCTTCTTGTGTTCATTCTATACAACTGGATCAGCAGGCATTCCTTTATGTTTCTTGCACCAATGCCGACTGGTTCCAGCTGCTGAATCTTTTTCAGTATGTAAACAATGCTTCCACTGTCTACCCATTTATTTTTTTTGAATGAAATATCTTCTGCCAATGCTTCAATATCCTGTTCCATCAATCCGCTATCATCGAAAGAATCAATGATAAATTCGGCAAGTTCCGTTTCTGCAGGATCATCGGTAGTCATCTTGTACTGATCCTTTACACAGCTGCGGTAGTCATAACCACCCGTTACTGGCCTTTCAGGAAGTTTGTCATTGTGCAAATAATTGCCATACTCCAATTTGTAATCCGGTATGTCATCGTATACATACTCCTCGTAGTCCTGGTAGTCTTGCACTGAGTCCTTATTATACTTATCAACCACCGGGTCTAAATCATTCTTCTGATCTTCTAAAAGTGGGTTGTCTTCTATTTCTTGCTGAATACGCTGTTCCAGCTCAAGAGTGTTGAGGTGGAAGAAGTTGAGCAACTGGATCTGCTGGGGCAAGATCTTCAGCCGTTGCTTTTGGGCTAAACGCTGATTGATCATTGTATAATTTTTGGAACATTGTTTAGTAGACAACTGTGGAACCAAAATGCAGATGTCGCTACAAAAGGTTTTTATTTATTGAGTTTCAATAAATTATGTGTTAAGGATTTGAGGAGAAGCAAATAGTTATTTTACATATTAACCCTTATTACCATTTTGTTTGGGGAGTCCTTTCCCCGAACCGTAATTCTTTCGCCCCTTAGCAATTATTGTACAGATTGTTTACTATTTAATAAAAAACAAAAAAGCGCAACAAATTGTTGCGCTGCATGATTAAGGGTAAATCAAATATTTATAGCGGATCGTATTCTCTTGCTTTTACCCTATACTCAAAGAAAGATGGAATAGGATATCTTTCTCCTTTAGGATTACAAGATGAAGGATCAGAAATTTTTCTTTCAATATTCGGTTGCTTGCTGTTAACCTGTAAAGCTGTCCGCCCAAACATTTGTGATGCCTGGTTATTTTCTCTAAGCGTTGTCATTTTTGACATAGGTATAAAATAAGGGTGATTGAATATGGGCACACCTTGCCCATGGAAGAAATAATAATAAAATAACGTACCAAAAACTTTAAAGCGGAGTTTCTTCTAATAACTGCATTTGCTCCTTTACTGAGGGGAACAAATTCCTCAACACTAACTGATGTGTAGTATTTTAATTGCTATGTTATTAATTGTGGAATGGTACAATTGTTTAATTAATTACTATGAAAATTTATTAATCAATAAAACTTTATTTTATGTTACGTTGGACATTGATCTTCCTTGTAATAGCGATAATAGCAGCCATATTTGGCTTTGGTGGAATTGCTGCCGGTGCAGCTTCAATCGCTAAAATTCTATTCTACATCTTTTTAGTATTGTTCATCCTTTCGCTTGTGGCTGGCGGCTTCAGGAGAGTGGACTAAAAGTGTATTTATAAAAAAGGTAAGGTGTGGTGATCCACACCTTTTATCTCATAACACAAAAGGCTCGTTTGATACGAGCCTTTTCTCTCTAACCTCAACCCTCCGATGACAAAAAATAAAACCCCCTGGCCATTCATTCATCACATCCACCTAAAAAACAACACTTGCCAGGAGGTCAATCTATTTAATCCAATATTTCCTCATCCATCCCTTCTGCTTCGCTTGGATGCGCCGCAGTCTGTGATGGAGTATTCACTGTTTTATTTGCTCTTTGTTCATTTACTATTACCTTCTCATCCGAATTTACATCTGCAGGAGAAGATTCCTCTAAGGCATCATCACCACCTTCCCGGCCTGTAGCCTGAGAAGATGAATCGTAACTATGCCCTTTCTTATTCTCTTTAGGATCTCTGGGATTTTGTGTTTGCATAACCCTTTGTTTGCAGTAAAGAACATTTACTAAGGAGTAAAAACTATACCCTTTTTTAAAAAGGCTACAATTAAAAAATTAAATGAAAGATTTTCCTCACCCGGGTTAACCAAATGGAAAGAAGTTCTACAGAAGAGAAATGTCAGACAGTATTTTCATTATAGGTTCTTGCTTCTGTAGCGGCCTGCATCGGATCTTCAGGCTTTGGTCTTAGTTTGGCAAACCATTCCTGTACCTTTTTCATTAGTGCTTTTCGTTTTTCTTCCCCAATGATATGAGATGAATAGTTCTTAACGAAGTAAGGCACAACGATCTTGGTGAACCAACCAGCCTTAGCTAAGATAAAACGACGCAGGGCAAGATCAATACCCATTTCTAAACCTATATTAAAGAATGGAACACGGTTGTCGCGGGTAAAGAACTTGCTGATATTATTATAAACTCTTCTTGCCGGTTCAATGTTTTCCTTCATGCCCATCAAATCCTGCCGAATAAGAGCTTCATGTATTTTCAGTTGCTGACGCAGGCGTTGTTCTTCCTGCAACAGGTCGTCATATGTTCTGATGTTACTCATAAATCTTACTGATAAGCATGTTTCGGATCATAGGTACAATAACTTTCTTACGCAATGCAAATAATAATACGCATAGTAATAAGAAGAAGCCAGCCACTGCAAGGAAGCCTGCTGCCCTGCTATTAAAAATATCTCCTAACCACCAGCCCAGGGTAAATCCAAGAAAGAACAGGAAGAAAAATGCAAAGAAAAAAGCAGTGACGCCAATAGCAATGCCAGCTGTTGCATTGGAAACACCTCTGACAGCCTTGGCTTTTGCAATTTGCGTGTAGGTATTCACGTAATCATTTACATGATCCTTCAGGTTATCTATCTTAGTCTTAAAATCAACTTTTGGCTTTACATCTTCTTCCATAACAAAAACTTTCTTCAAGATAAAAAAAGCAGGCTGTTTAAACAGCCTGCCAGTAGGAAAAATTTAGCTGTAGCTTTCAGTGATATTGCCTGCGCCTCTTTTGGCCTTACCTGCTAAATTAGAAATCTCATCTTTTGCATTTGAAAACAGATCAGTTAAACTACCTGTCCAGTCGCTAGCTTTTTGGCCAACTCTTCTTCTCAGATCAGTTCCTTTTTCAGGCGCCAATAATAAACCTATAGCAACACCTGCAGCAGCAGCTCCTACAATACCCAGGATAATTTTTGTTCTCGTAGTCATAGTACACTTATTTAGGAATGAATAATAATCTTCGCTTTAGCTTTTAAATAATCATACCAGTGGGTACTGCCGAGGGCGGCTGATATTTGTTCAAGTAATTGTAGAATTTTATACATCAATACAATAATTTTAGCCCAGGATTTAGGCTGAACAATTTGGTAAGCATTTTGGGGCACTATAGAAGCATAAAATTATGACTCCAAGAAAAAAGGTTTTAATAATAGACGATGAAGTTGACTTGTGTCTTTTAATGAAGACGTATTTCCTTCGCAAGAATTATGAAGTTTATATAGCTCATACCCTTGCCGACGGCATGTCCCGTCTAAGCGAAATCTCGCCGGATTATTTGTTCATTGATTACAACTTGCCTGACGGATTGGGTTGGGACAAGTTGCCTGAACTTTACAGGAAATACCCGGAGATCCAGTTTCATCTTATCAGTGCTTTCCGGCCTACTATGCCATCTGAATTGGATGGTGCAAGGCTAACTATTTGGGAGAAACCGATTAGTTTGAAATCATTAGACAACTTTTTTTAAGAGCGGCCCATCCCTCTCGCATGTTCGGGACGCTGTAGGAAGGCCATTTTTTCATAGCCACTTATTTGATTGTTTATAATAGAAATTCAAAAGCACTCCTTATTAGAGTGCTTCTATTATTTAATAAATGGTGTGTTTATGTACTAGCTGGGAGACCATCTACTCACCCCAGATCTCATCTTCTCCCCTCAGCCACTTTTTCACCTGTTCTGTAGTAACAGATTTTGGCCTTTCCAATGGGAAGCCTAATGCCCTATCCCAACATAAGCTGGATAGTACACCTAAAGCCCGGCTAACAGCAAACAAAACAGTGTAAAATTCATACTCTACCATTCCGTAATGCACTAATAAAGCACCGCTATGAGCATCTACGTTTGGCCAGGGGTTTTTAATCTTACCAAGCGATTGCAAAATCGGTGGAACCGTTTCATAAATATTCCAAACAGTTTGTACCAAAGGATCATCAGGCATGTGCTTCTTGCCAAATTCCATTTGAGCTGTAAAGCGAGGATCCGTTTTACGTAACACTGCATGACCATAACCGGGAACAACTTTTCCTTCGCTCAAGGTTTTCTTTACGTAGTCAGCAATTTGTTCCGCGGTTGGAACATCTGTTTTCAACTCTTCACGCATTTCGAAGATCCATTTGATCACTTCCTGGTTAGCCAAACCATGCAAAGGACCAGCAAGGCCATTCATGCCGGCAGCATAGCTTAGGTAATGATCGCTTAATGCAGAACCTACCAGGTGTGTTGTATGTGCAGATACGTTACCGCCTTCATGGTCGGCATGGATGGTCATATACAAACGCATCAGTTCTTTGAAGCTGTCATCTTCATAACCCATCATATGGGCAAAGTTGCCAGCCCAATCCAGCAAACCGTTTGGTTGTATATGATCCCCATTTTTGTATTTGCGGCGATAGATGTAAGCTGCCACTCTTGGTAAGCGGGCAATCAAATCCATTGAGTCGTCGAACACAGCATCCCAATACTCTTTTTTGTTCATTCCGGCAGCATAGCGTTTGGCAAACTGGCTTTCTGTTTGAAGAGCCATTACCGCAACAACAAACTGCGTCATAGGATGCGTTGCAACGGGTAATGCTTCGATCGTTGCAAGAACATGATTCGGTACATGTGAACGGCGTTGCCAAACAGAAGTAAGATGCTGCACATCTTCGTCGGTTGGCAAATCGCCAACTAACATTAGGTAAAACAAACCCTCGGGTAAGGGTTCGGAACCGCTTTCGGCCTTTGGTAATTTTTGCTGTAGTTCAGGAATAGAATGTCCTCTGAAGCGAATGCCATCCTGTGCATCCAGCAGCGATGTTTCTGTAACAAGCCCGGTCATGCCACGCATGCCCTGGTAAATCTGGCCCAATTGCACCTCTCCTATTTTTTTAGTGCCGTGCTCTTTCAGAAGGTCTTTGATCTCTGCAGCTACTTCATCTGCTTTTGCTTTGAACCTGTCTTTAATGATTCCCATTTCAGTCATTTTATATATTCAAGGAAGTAAACAAATATGAAGGCAATAAAGTTATACATTGGTGACCTTGCGGCAAAAAAATGCTGAATTATGCGGTTAGAATTGAAAAGTGAGAATTGAGATTGGAGAATGAATAGACTTTTCAATAACTGTAAAATTACTTTTAGCTTTTGCCTTACTTAGGAGCTCTGCGATATAAGTAATAAGCTACGAAAGTAAAAATGATATTAGGTACCCACGCAGCCAGCATAGGATGAAAATTTCCTTTGATAGAAAACACCGTGGAAAAACGGTCAAAGACAATGAAAGCTACAGCGATCAGGATCCCGATAGCTAAATGCAATCCGCTGCCGCCACGTACTTTTCTACCGGCTACTATGGCGCCAATTAATGTAAGAAGCAGCACAGTAAAAGGCGTTGCTGCTCTGCGGTACATTTCTACTTTTAAAGCGTTCAGACCTTCACGACCTCTTTCCTCTTCTGTTTCTATAAATTGTCTTAACTGGGGAGTTGATAACTTGTCTTTCAGATACTCATCCTTTCGCAATTCCACTGGCCTGATCTTGATATTCATATTCATGAGCGGAAGCCGTGTAATGTTTTCTTTCATGCTGTCAATCCTTCGCTCTACTACATTGGTTAGTTGCCAGTTGTTTTTTGCAGTATCCCACTGAATCCGGTCGGCACGAAGATTATAAAACACTTTATTGTCCTTTACCTTTTCCATAAAAAAACCCGGTGCCGATTTAGAAGCCGTATCAAAATTGATGATACCCACATAAGTAACGGAGTCCAGTCTTAGATAATAACAGTTATAACAACGGGGAAGATTGATGTTTTTTGTAGGATCGGTTCTATCTATATAAGTTGCCTGGAAATCGGCTTTGATCTGGTTTGCCTTTGGAATACCATAATCATTTGCCAGCCAAAGCCCAATAGCAAAAATGATTCCGCCGATAAGGTAAGGACGAAGCCAGCGATTGTATGACGTACCACTTGCCAGTATGGCAATGATCTCGGACCGAAAAGCCATTTTGCTGGTGAAAAAAATAACAGCAATAAAAACAAACAGCGGGTAGAGCAAACCCCATATCCAGGGAATAAAACCTAAGTAGTATTGTTTGATGATCTGGCCGGTACTTAAGCCTGTCTTTACAAAATCATCTGTCTTTTCGCTGCTGTCAACTGCTACTGCAACCAGTGTAAACAGCAACATGCAGAAAAAGAAAGTGGTAAAAAACTTTCCGAGAATATACCAGTCAACTTTTTTGATCATTGAAGGCAAATATAGCCCCCTGTCTCCCTAAAGGGGAGACTTAGGTTTCAGACACTACGTTTTTTATGATTTTTTCCAATGCGACAGATCTTCTAATTAGGTATCCTTACAATCCGGTTATAATCTTCTCTTCAATATTTCGATAGTCTCTATCTTCCAATTTGAAAAAGTTCCTTCCAATATATGCTTCCTTGCTTCTCTTACGATCCACAAATACAGAGCAAGGTTTTGAACAGAAGCAATGGTCAATCCAAGGATCTCTCCTGATTTAAATAAGTGTCTTACATAAGCTTTGCTATAATATTGACTGATCTCATTATCTAACCCTTCATCAATTGGCGAAAAATCCTTTTCCCATTTTTTATTATCAATGTTGATAACGCCTTTTGTGGTAAACAACATAGCGTTTCGGCCATTGCGGGTAGGCATCACACAATCAAACATATCTACCCCCAATCCAATGCATTCTAAAATATTCCATGGCGTTCCTACACCCATTAAATAGCGAGGCTTGTTTTGCGGAAGGTGCTCACAGCACAACTGGCATATCTCGTACATCACTGGCTCCGGTTCGCCAACACTTAGTCCGCCAATAGCATTGCCTGTTGCATTTTTCGATGTAATGTATTCGCAGGATGCTTTGCGCAGATCATGGTACATCGCTCCCTGCACAATAGGAAACAGGTTTTGCGTATGCCCGTATTTATCAGGTGTGTTATTAAAATGATTGAAGCATCTGTCCAGCCAGCGATGGGTAAGGTTCATGGAGTTCAGAGCATACTTATATTCCGAATTGGCCGGTGGACATTCATCAAAAGCCATCATGATATCGGCACCAATGGTGCGTTCAATATCCATTACTTTTTCGGGAGTGAACAAATGTTTGCTTCCATCAATATGGCTTTGAAATAAAACACCTTCTTCGGAGATCTTTCTGTTAGAAGCCAAAGAAAAAACCTGAAAACCACCGCTATCGGTTAAAATAGGCCTGTCCCAATTCATAACCTGGTGTAAGCCTCCTGCCGCTTCCATCGTTTCCATTCCGGGACGCAGGTATAAATGATAAGTATTGCCTAAGATGATATGTGGATCAACTTCCTTTTTTAACTGGTTCTGTTCAATGGCCTTTACACTACCTATAGTCCCTACCGGCATAAAGATGGGTGTTTCAATTACACCATGATCGGTTGTGATTTTGCCGGCACGTGCAGCAGAAGCATCATCAGTCTTCAATAATTCAAAAGTCAAAGCAGGCATAAGCTTGCAAATATAAAGGCCTCGGAAAGGGTATGAAACGAAACTTGCTATCGAAATTTATGTCAAAACAACACCAAACCCTAAACCCGAAACACCAAACTGCATATATTCGCTCTCATGCTTATGAGTTGGCAGGCAATTGTATTTTATGCCTTTGTTGCTATTACCGCTATTCAGCTATTTTACTATCTCTATTTTTTTAGCAGGGTTGCTTTTTACAATCCCAAACAAAAAGAGCAGCGACAGGAACATCCTGTATCAGTCATTATTTGCGCAAGAGACGAGGATGAAAACCTTGCCCGCAACCTGCCCGGCATTTTAGTTCAGGATTACAAAACCACTAACGAAGTAATTGTGGTAAACGATAATTCTTTAGATGACTCAAAATACATTTTAGCAGAACTGCAAAAGACCTTTAAAAAACTTCAGATCGTTGAATTGACCCAGGAAGCAAAAATGATTGCAGGAAAGAAATTTCCTTTATCGGTTGGTATCAAAGAAGCGAAACATGAAATTGTTTTACTTACTGATGCCGATTGTGTACCGGCAAGTGAGCATTGGATGTTTAAAATGCAGGATGCTTTTAGCAATGGTGTTGAGGTAGCCTTAGGTTATGGAGCTTACACCAAACAAAAAGGGTTTTTAAATAAGGCTATTCGTTTTGAAACGTTTCATACAGCGCTTCAATATTTTAGTTATGCCCTTGCAGGTAAGCCTTATATGGGTGTTGGAAGAAATTTAGCTTATAAAAAAGATCTTTTCTTTCGTAATAAAGGTTTTTCATCTATCAATCATATTCCAAGTGGCGATGATGACTTATTTATTAATAAAGTAGCTACAAAAGAAAACACGGCAATTGTAATCGATCAGGAAGCTTTTACTTTATCCATACCAAAGCAAACATGGAAAGACTGGAAGCGACAAAAGAACCGGCACTACTCAACGGGTAAGTTCTATAAAAAATCTCACCAGTTTTTGCTTGGACTTTATACGGCTTCTTTTTTTCTGTTCTATCCGCTCTTCGCAGCTTCGCTCCTTGTTTTTGATTGGCGTTGGGCTCTTATCCCCTTTGCTGTAAGATTGATTGCAGTTGGTTTTATCTGGAACAAGGCTATGAAGAAGCTAAACGAGAATGATCTCTTTCCTGCTTTTATTTTCTGGGACATCTGGATGTTTTTTTATTACATCATTTTTGCCCCGGCTTTGTGGAGAAAACCAAAGAAGACGTGGAATTAACTGAGTTTACTTTTGCACAATGGACATCCTCTTACAATATTTCTCTGAGTTTACTCCCAAACAAATTGATCAGTTCAAAGCCCTTGAGGGTTTGTATAAAGAATGGAATGCTAAGATCAATGTCATATCAAGGAAAGACATTGAAAGTTTATATGAAAAGCATGTACTGCATTCATTAGCCATAGCAGCTGCATTTGATTTTCCTGCGGGCATTGAAATAATTGATATTGGTACAGGAGGTGGCTTCCCGGGAGTGCCACTGGCTATTTTTTTCCCTGAAGTCAGGTTTCACCTTGTAGATAGCATCAATAAAAAACTAAAGATCATTGAAGCTGTAAAAGAAGAAATAGGGCTGAGTAATGTAACGACACAACATACACGGGCGGAAGAGATACGTGACAGGAAATTTGATTTTGCAGTCAGTCGTGCGGTAGCACCATTGAAAGAATTATGGTCATGGAGCAAGCCCTTACTGAAAAGCCTTAAATACGAAGTCAAAAATGATGATGGTAGATTAACTTCCTATTCATCTGGATTGATTTGCCTGAAAGGAGGCGAACTCTCACAAGAGATTTCTGAGAGCGGCGTAAAACCAGCCATGATTGAAATTAATACCTTGTTTAAGGAAGATTTTTTCAACCAGAAGTATATGTTGTACGTAAAAAAATAAGAAAAGCACTCCATGAGTGCTTTTCCTTAAAGTCATTTCAAGTTCTACCACTTCAACTCTATCTTGTTATTCCTTTTCTCTAAATCAGCCATCCGGTGGGTAGGGTCAATTTCAACTGAAACAATATCTGTCAATTTTTTGTTTGTTTCTATCTCATGTGTCGGATGCGTCCACCTCCATGCTTCATGAACGGTACGGGGCGTTTGACCAGCTTCAGCAGGTTTTGCACCATACATCAGCGAAAGAGGAACATAATGCCATTCACTGCTACCGTCCTTAAAAGTGATCTTCACATCAATAGGCATTGGCATTTGACCATCTCTGCGCAAACGCACTTTTGTACCTGTACCTTCTGCCCATAAACTGTCAATTGCATAGTCAATTGTCTTGGTTGTGTTCACCCAATACATTCTGTACCAATCCAGCTCTATATCACTCACCTTTTCTGCAAGGCGAATCAGATCATCCGGGTTGGGGTGCTTGAATCTCCATTGACGATAATATTCTAATAAAATTTTATCACGGGTGGGTGCACCAACAATGTAGCCTAATTGCTCCATGAAAACAGCCCCTTTTGAGTAAGCAGCATTGCTGTAAGCATAGTTAGTGTTGAAATGATCAGCATGCGTTGTAAGTGGTTCTTCACGATTGCTTTTTGCCAAAGCAATATATCCATTGTAATTGCCTGCATGATAAAGAGGCAAATTAGCCATCACAGTTGAATCTGATTTCCTTCTTTGCTCTGCCGTCTGCCTACTCTTTATCTGGTTACGATAATATTCTTCTACCAGGTTGGTTGCGTATTCAGTAAAACCTTCATCCATCCAGGCATGCTGGGCTTCATCGGTGCCCAACATCATTTGGTACCAGGAGTGCATCCATTCGTGAAAGGCCGTTCCTAAACTAGATGAAGCTAACATGGTTGCCATCGGGTATTCCATACCGCCATCACCACCATGAATAAATGAATATTGTTTATGCGGATACTCGCCGAAATTCTTTTTAATAAAAGGATAAACAACAACTGCTGCATCAGCCATCGTTTCCCACTCATCATCCCATGCTTTTAGATAAGTATTATAGTCATTATTGAAATCCTTTTTATCTGCAGCGGGCAGTGCATCCCAATCCTTCTTCAAATCCCTGTCATACAAAACATGAATGGTGATGCCATCTACTTCTCTTGTCAAATGCCTGTATTCAGGATCAGCAGCCCAGGCAAAATCATGAACATTGGGTGCCATAAAACGCCATGTAAGTTTATTGCCGGCAGGTCTTGTTACTTTGGCGCCTTTCGTTTCGTATCCATGCCCAATTGTATTTGGGTTTTGCAAATAACCCGTTCCGCCGATGACATAAGCTTTATCAATATTGATGGTAACATCAAAATCGCCCCAAACACCATAAAACTCCCTTGCTATGTAAGGGTTTGGATGCCAGCCATCGTAATCATATTCTACCATTTTAGGATACCACTGAGTCATCGTATACCGAACACCAGTGTTTGGATTGTCTCTTCCTGCACGACGAACCTGTAAAGGCACCTGGGCTTCCCAGTCCATGTCAAAAGAAACTTTTGTACGGGGTAGAATAGGTTTGTCTAATACAACCTCCAAAATCGTTTCGTGGTAATTGAATTTTTGGATACGGCCGTCCATCTTAAGGGAAGTAATTTTTTGATAGCCGATTTCTTCTGGTTTTAATTTGGCAATACGATCTTTTACCCGGGCATCCCAATCCACTATATCATTTCCATTCTTGTCTTTACGCAATGCAATAGTGCCTTGTCTGCGGCTGCGTACATCCATCATACTATTAGGTTGAAACGCATTCCAGTATAAATGGTAAAATACTTTTCTTAAGGTGTCGGGTGAATTATTCCAGTACTCCAGCTTTTGCTTGCCTTTGTATTGATTGGTTTGAACATTCATATCAACGTTCATGGTGTACTTCACTTTTTGCTGCCATCTGTCGGGCTGGGCAGAAAGGCTAAATGCAACAAAAGTGAACAGGGTAATTAAAAACGATTTCATCATAGTTTACAATCTTTGTGCATGTTAAGAATGGAGAAGAAAGAGCATCTTTCATTCTCGCAATCTTTCAAAATTCGCCAAATAGCTGTTATGATAAAAAGAAAATTGATTGATGGGTATGCGTTTGAGAGTTATTCAAAACCAACCTTTGGCACAAATGAGATGTTAAAGCGCAGCAAAGAATTTTATCAATGGATGGATGAAAGAAGAACTGTTCGGGACTTTTCAAGTAAGCTAGTACCCAACGAAGTAATCCAAAATATTCTTCTAACTGCATCAACAGCGCCTAGCGGTGCACACAAACAGCCATGGACATTTTGTGTAGTGTCCGATCCTGAAATCAAAAAGAAAATTAGAGAAGAAGCAGAAAAAGAAGAATATGAAAGCTACAATGGCAGAATGCCTGCAGAATGGCTGGAAGACCTGAAACCTTTACAAACGGATTGGAAAAAAGAGTTTTTAGAAACAGCTCCTCACTTAATTGTAGTGTTTAAAAAAAGTTATGAGATAGATACTGAGGGCAGAAAACGAAATACTTATTATGCCGTGGAAAGTTGCGGTATTGCGTGTGGATTTTTATTAACAGCCATCCACCATGCAGGATTAGTAGCTTTAACGCATACACCTTCTCCAATGAATTTTTTAAATAAGGTTTTAAGTCGGCCTGAAAATGAAAGGCCGTTTTTGCTGATACCTGTGGGCTATCCTGCCAATGAATGTTGGATACCGGAATTGAAGAGAAAAAATTTGAATGAAATTTCGGCCTGGTATTAAAGGGTTATGGCATCTCTTATTAATCTGCCTTCTTTATTGAAATAGAGATAACGTTTGGTAAGCTCACCTTTTTCTACTTTAATGCGAATGCGGTCTTCCTGGTTAGGCACTTCTATAATGGCTACTTCGGTAACAGGCCAATCCGCATACTTGCTTTTTTCAAATCCCACTTTTACATCAGAACCTACCTGATTAAAGCTATAACCTCTATCAGTTTCTTTCCACACACCTTTATTGCTATACTTGGCTACATTACGCACCGTATCCAAGTAAAATATTACATGTACATCAACAAGGTTATCGGAATAGCTCACTTTTTGTGCGGAAGGATATTGTTTTTCAAAAGCTTCCTTTACTTCTTTTGGTATCTCCCTAATCTGCGCAAATGAAGTGGTAGTTAAAAGAACGGCTCCCAGAACTGCGACAAATACTTTTACCATAAGCTGTTTTTATTAAAACGAAAATAGGCGTGTAGAAATTATGCTTTGCCTTCCAGTACAATTACAATTTCACCTTTAACAGTTTTTTGTTGGAAGTGGTCATGCACTTCCTGCAACGTGCCGCGGGCATTTTCTTCAAACATTTTAGTGAGTTCCCGGCTTACGCAACATTTTCTATCCGCCCCAAAATATTGAATGAATTCAGCCAGGGTTTTTACCAGCCGCATGGGGGATTCATAAAAGATCAATGTCCGTTCGTCTTGGGCAAGCCTGGTTAATAAAGTATGCCGGCCTTTTTTTAAAGGAAGAAATCCTTCGAATGCAAAACGGTTGGTTGTAAGTCCGCTGTTTACTAAAGCAGGAACAAAAGCCGTAGCACCGGGCAGTGTTTCAACCCTGATGTCATTCTTTATACACTCTCTCACTAATAAAAAGGCAGGGTCGGAAATACCTGGTGTGCCAGCGTCTGTGACTATGGCCATCTTCTTCCCGGCTAATAATTGATCAATTAGATGTTGAAGGATTTTATGCTCGTTATGTTGATGATAAGGAGAAAGTGGCTTTTGAATTTGGTAATGCGTAAGAAGTCGCGATGTGTTCCTTGTATCCTCAGCAAGAATAACATCAACTTCCTGCAACACTTCTAATGCACGAAGAGTGATGTCTTTTAAATTGCCGATGGGAGTGGGAACGAGATAGAGCATAGTTGATTGGTTGATTGGGTTAATTGGTTGATTATATATGCATTCAACATAATCAACTATTCAACTTAGTCAACATTGATTTCAAAATATTCCATTACAGGATTAGCTAAAAGCTTTTTACTCGCTTCTTCAGCAAGTTTCTTTGCTTCTTCTTCGTTAGCAGCTTCAATTTGCAGGCTAATGTTCTTTCCAATACGAACGTCTTCAATGCCTTTCAAACCTAAATTGCCCAAGCCGCTCATCACTGCTTTGCCTTGAGGATCCAATAATTCTTTTAAAGGCATCACCTTAACCTGAACGTTGAACTTCATCTTGTAAAATTTGCCGCAAACCTAAGAAAGTTTAAAGTCTAAAGTTCAAAGTTTAAAGTTCCTTCAAACAGTCAGGTCAATGTTTTTCTGGTTAATATTTGCTGTTGTAACTGCAGGTTCTTTAGAAAAGAAAGAAAAGATCACATACAAAAGAAAAATCACCGGAACAGCCAGCCACTTTAAGAAAACAATACAAACTATTGCTAGCAGAATTAGGATATAGGTTATGGAGTTATTTTTAAAGGAGAAGTCTTTAAATTTCACTGCTAAGAAACGTCTGTTACTGTTAATCAGGTAACTTGCTAAAAGTATTACTCCATACAAAACCCATGGGTTTAGTAAGTATTGGTCAACCCCAAAATATTGATACCAAATAACGAGCGGGAAAGAAGCGATCAATAACCCACCGGCAGGTGAGGGCACCCCAATAAAGCTGTTAGTTTGTGTTGAACTTATATTGAATTTAGCAAGGCGCCAGGCCACTGCGGCCGTAAAAATAAATGCTGGTAACAAAGCAATGATGGAGACATTCATTCCATTGGAATCCTGTGCCCAACTCATTCGTAGTAATTGGTATAAAATAACTCCAGGAGCAACTCCAAAACTTACAATATCACTTAACGAATCCAATTGTTTGCCCATTTCTGAAGAAGCATTTAACGCTCTTGCCAAAAAACCATCCAGAAAGTCAATTACCGCAGCAGCAAAAATGAATAGAGCACCTAACCACATTTGTTCAGGTATAATATCGGAAGTGCCGCCCATCTCATTTATAAAGATGATATTATTCTGAAGTGTAAAGACAATGGATAAACATCCGCAAATAAGATTCAGCAGTGTAAAGAGGTTGGGGATTTGTTTCATGATTCGTCAACAGTCAACCGTCAACAGTCAACCGACTGCAGCGTTCAACATTTTTTATTTGATTGAATTGATCAATGCTTGTAACATAGCTACAAGCTTCTCTATTTTTTCGTAAAACTCTCTAAAAATTTCTTCAGATATATATTTTCTGTTTTTGGCAAGATACAGGCAGCCAACTATTTCTAAAGCTGACCTGTTCGAGATAATTAAAAATCTTTTGAATTCTGCTGCTGAAAGCATGGTAGAACCTTCAGTGATATTCAATACTACCGAATCAGCAGCCCGTTTCATTTGAGAAGTGAGCACAAAAATCTCATCTTTCGGAAATGTCTTCGTCAACGAACAAACAGCATCATTTACTTCCAAAGCATAATGAAAGACTCGAAGATTTTCAAATTTGAAAGCCATTTGCCTAAGATAAACGATGATCGGTTGACGGTCAACGGTTGACGGTTGACATACATGCTTCAATTTCTTCTACTGTAATTGGTATTCCTTCAAACAAGTCAACATTGCCATTCTCAGTGATCCAGAAATTGTTTTCGATGCGAATACCCATTCCTTCTTCTTCAATATAAATTCCGGGCTCAATAGTGAATAACATTCCGGGTTGTATGGGCTCCGTTCTTGTTCCCAGATCATGCACATCAATTCCTAAATGGTGCGAAATGCCATGATACAAATACTTCCGGTAAGCTCTATTTTCAGGGTTCTCTTTTTTTACATCAGTTTCTTTCAGTAAGCCGATCTGTAAAAATTGTTTAGTGGCTTCATCGCCAACTTTTTCTGTATAGTCAATTATAGAAATGCCTGGTTTTAATATACTTTTTGCATAATTATGTAAATGCAGACAAGCATTATACACTTCTTTTTGTCTTTCGGTAAACTTACCGTTTACGGGAATTGTTCGGGTTAAATCGGCTGCATAACCACCATATAGGGCTCCAAAGTCCATTAGCAACAACTCTCCATCTTTACATTCCTGGTTGTTAGAAACATAATGTAGTGTTCTTGCTCTATCGCCGCTGGCAATAATACTTCCGTAGGCTTCGCCGCTGGCACGGCCGCTTAAAAAAGAGTGAACGATTTCTGCTTCCACTTCATATTCCATCACACCCGGCTTTACATATTGCATTACCCGCAGAAAAGTTTTATGGGTAATTTCAATTGCTTTTTTGACCACTTCTATTTCCATAGGAGTTTTAATAGCCCTCAACTCTTTCATGATCTTCGCTGCTCTTTCATATTGATGAAGAGGGTAGCGACTTTTCATCTCATCTACAAAGCGATAGTCTCTTGTTCTGATCAAAGAAGCTTTGCGATCATTCTCATTCGTATCTAAATAAATATTATCGGCCAAATGCACCCAGGTTTGTAATAAAGCATCAATTGTATCTAACCAAACAATTTGTTCTATTCCGCTGATTGCTGTTGCTTCTTCTTTGCGCAATCGCTTACCATCCCATTTTTCTTTCAGCTCGTTTGGACGAACAAGCACCAACACCTCTCTGAACTTTGGATCAGGATTGTCTGGAAATAAAATGACCATCGTGTCCTCTTGCATAATGCCACTTAGCCAGTACAAATCACTGTTTTGTTTGAAAGAATGCAAAGCATCGCCATTGCTCGGCACTTCATCGTTTGAAACAAAAATGGCGATAGAGTTAGGCTTCATCCTTTCTATAAATCGCTTCCGGTTCGTTACAAAAATTTCGTTGTCTAATGGCAAATGCTTCATGGCAGGTTAATTAGTAAGAGGCAAAATAAGGGATTGATGAATTTTTTCCCTATTTATTGTTTGAACGCCAATGGATTAACAATGTGTATTCACAACACTTGATTAGGCATAATATTATTATACGCATACCTTTGCGTTCTTAAAACAAACGATTGCTTTTATGTCAGTACCTACAATTTCGTTCTCTACTGAGAACCTGGTGAAGCTTAGCTTAAAGAATACAGAAAGCATTCACTATCAATCGTCTCCTGAGGAATTAGTTCAAGATACCCTGCGCATTGGCGAAGGTGTTTTGACTGATACAGGAGCCTTAGCCATTAATACCGGAGAATTTACAGGCCGTTCCCCTAAAGACAAATTCACGGTGAAAGACGAAACAACAGAAGACTCTGTAAACTGGAACGATTTCAATATCCCTATCGAAGACAAGTACTTTCACATCATCCATAAAAAAATTATGGATTACCTGAGTGAAAGAAAAGAATTATGGGTTCGTGATTGCTATGCTTGTGCCGATCCTAAGTACCGTTTGAACATCAGGGTAGTGACAGAAAAGCCCTGGACAAATTTGTTTGCTTATAACATGTTCCTTCGTCCTGATGAAGAGGAACTGGAAGATTTCAAGCCTGACTGGCATGTGATCTCTGCACCCGGTTTGAGATTAGATCCAAAAGAGTGCGGAACCCGCCAGCACAATGGAGCTGTGGTTTCTTTCAAGCACAAAACCATTTTAATTGCCGGTACGGGTTACACAGGTGAAACCAAAAAAGGCATTTTCACCATTCTGAACTACATTCTTCCTCACGAAAAGAATGTATTAAGCATGCACTGCTCAGCTAACATTGGAAAAGATGGCGATACCGCTGTATTCTTTGGATTGAGCGGTACGGGTAAAACCACTTTAAGTGCCGATCCAAACCGTAAGCTAATTGGTGATGATGAACATGGCTGGACAGAAGATGATATTTTTAATTTTGAAGGTGGTTGCTATGCAAAACTGATCAACCTATCAGAAGAAAAAGAGCCTGAGATCTTCAATGCAATTCGTCCGGGAGCTATTGTAGAAAACGTGCAATTCTTCCCAGACACAAACAAGATCAATTTTGATGATGCGACGATAACCGAAAACACTCGTGTTTCTTATCCGTTGCATTTTATTTCTAATGCACAGGAGCCTTCAGTAGGCGGTATTCCAAAGAATATTTTCTTCTTAACCTGCGATGCTTATGGTGTGTTGCCACCGATTTCTAAGTTAACTCCAGGACAGGCTATGTACCAGTTCATTTCTGGTTATACAGCAAAAGTTGCGGGAACAGAAGCAGGAGTGACAGAGCCTAAGCCCACGTTCAGTGCTTGCTTTGGTGCGCCATTCCTACCATTACATCCGGGTAAATATGCCGAGATGCTGGGTAAGAAAATGCAACAGCATGATGTAAACGTTTGGCTGATCAATACTGGTTGGACTGGCGGTCCTTACGGTGTCGGTAACAGGATGAAGCTTTCCTACACAAGGGCTATGATTACTGCAGCATTAGAAGGTAAATTGGATAATGTGGCAACGGAAACCGATCCAATTTTTGGTGTTGCTATTCCAAAAGAAGTTCCGGGTGTGCCAACAGAAGTATTGACGCCAAGAAACACATGGGCTGATAAAGCAGCTTATGATGAGAAGGCGAAATACCTGGCTGGCTTGTTCGTGAAGAACTTTGATAAGTATGCATCAGGTGTTTCGCAGGAGATTCTGGATGCAGCTCCAAAAGCTTAACTCTACACTTTTTAATAGTAAAGCACCCTGATTTTCAGGGTGCTTTTTTTTGCGATGAATATTCAAATAAGCTGGCTAATGTGTCTAGGTCACTCCCCCTTTCGGGGGCCTCACCGATCAATTTTTCCCTTTCGCCTTTTGTTACCAATTTTTTTCTTTTGATTAGAGAACTTTCTTCCACAATTTTTCTATTTTCATTAACCTCATCCATAACAAGCCAATAAAATTTTTTTCAGCTAACCACCGTTTTACAACTATGAGCCTTATCCGCCTAAGCTTACTAGCCACCATCTTTATCACCACTTTTTCCGGAAGTCCCAAACCTGTTTCATCATGGGTTTCCAAGATGACGTCTAAGGTGGTTTTCAATTTTCGCTTTGAAGACGACGAATTTATTCCATGTATCAACCAACGCAGATTAACCTGGGAAGATTTTCTGGGCGAACCCAGGAAGAATACCGACGCAGTTGCATCAACCAGCACTTCATTAGGTATTTCCTACCAGGTTAAAAACGGAGAATTGAGTTATCGTATCACCTGCAATTTCTCTAAAGTAAAATCCTGGGGATCTTTAAAAACAGATTACATATTGGCACATGAGCAGGGGCATTTCGACATCACAGAAATATTTGCCCGTAAGCTATTCCAGGCCATGCAACAGTATGAATTCAACAGAAGAACCTTTAAAAAGGATATCAACGAAATTTACCAGGAGATTGTTAAGCAAAAAGAAGAGCTACAAGCTCAGTATGACAGTGAAACCGATCACAGCCGCAAAAGAAGACTTCAATATGACTGGTTTGAAAAGATTGACCAAATGCTGGAGGAAACAGTGCATTATGCACAATATCCTTAGAGTTAGCCTTAAAGCATAATTTTCGATCTTGCAATTATTCTAAATAACTAAAAGCACCCTTCCGGGTGCTTTTTATTTCTAGCTTGATAAGAATCTTTTTTAGAAGACTAAAAGGTTAGCATTATTTCAAAATAGTCCATATAACTGTGCATCTATTTTACTGATGATCTTACCAAAGTCCTCTTCTTTTTCTCCAAACTTATTCTCATCAACATTCACAATCAGCAAAGGGCCTTCATTGTATTTCTCTATCCACCTGTTATAATATTCATTCAGTCGCTTCAGGTAATCTAACCGGATATTCTCTTCATACTCCCTTCCTCTTTTTTGTATCTGACCTACAAGAGTTGGAACGGAAGCCTGTAAATAGATCAAAAGGTCTGGCGGCTGCACCATTCCTTTTAAGGTTTCGAAAAAGCCATAGTAATTACTAAAATCCCGTTTGCTCATCAAACCCATCTCATGGAGGTTGGGTGCAAAGATGTTAGCATCCTCGTAAATTGTCCTGTCTTGTATCACCGTTTCGGTGCCGCGGTGAATATCCAACAACTGGTTTAAACGGCTGTTCAGAAAATAGATCTGCAATTGAAAACTCCAGCGGGGCATATCCTCGTAAAAATCGTTCAGGTAAGGATTGTGGTCCACATCCTCAAACTGGGGCAACCATTTGTAATGCTTGCTAAGCAGTTCCGTTAAAGTGGTTTTCCCGGCGCCAATGTTGCCGGCAATAGCAATATGTTTTGGTTTTTTTGTTTTAGCCATAAAATGAAAATGCAAAAAATTCTAAATCCTAAATTCTAAAAGTCAGGCGCACAAATTAGTGCTTCATGCTTAGAATTTAGAATTTTATTAGAGGTAATTAAGACCAATTAATTCCCTTGCCTGTTTGATTGTTTGTGCGGCACTTTCCCTTGCTTTTTCAGCTCCTTCCCTCATTACCTTCTTTAAATAGGTTTCATCTTTCCTAATCTCTTCTGCCCTTTCTCTGATAGGTGTGATGAACTTCACCATATCTTCTGCTAATTGCTTTTTCATATCACCATAGCGGATAGAAGCCCTATTAAAATCATCTCTGAATTTTTGCACAGTGCTTTCATCGCTGACGAGGCTCATGATCTGGAAAATGTTCTTAATATAATCCGGCATTTCTGAATTAGGGTCGGTTGGGCCGCTATCCGTTTTTGCCTTCATTACTTTTTTGCGGATCGTATCATCATCATCTGTCAGGTAAAGCGTAGCATACTGGTTCTCACTCTTACTCATCTTACCGGCACCATCGAGGCTTGGCACCTTTACTAACTCCGATCCAAAATTGAAAGCCATCGGCTCCGGGAAAAGCTCTCCATACCGATGGTTGAACCGGTTAGCAAATGTTCTGGCCATTTCCAGATGTTGCTCCTGGTCTTTGCCTACGGGAACATATTTAGCACGATGAATAATAATATCTGCAGTCATCAAAACAGGGTAGGTCAACAGTCCTGCATTCACATTATCTGGTTGCTGACGGGCCTTGTCCTTAAAGGTGGTTGTTTTTTCCAGTTCACCTTTATAGGCCATCATATTCAGGTATAGATATAGTTCAGCAATATCAGGCAAACTGCTTTGTAAATACAAACACACCTTGTTAGGATCCAATCCTGCAGCAATGTTTTCTGCCAGTACACTTAAAACACTATTCCGCAATTCCTTAGTATCGGGATGTGTAGTTAACGAATGCCAGTCTGCTACAAAAAAATAGCAATCATATTCATCCTTCATACGCACATAATTGCGCATGGCGCCAAAATAATTTCCCAGGTGCAGATTGCCTGTAGACCGGATACCGCTAACAACAATTTCTTTTGACATAAAACCAAATTGGGACGGCGAAAATAGTTAATAGTACAGTTGAGCAGGAAGAGGAAGGCAATTTTTATAAACCCGGCTTCATACTACTATTTAGCTTCCGTTGCGTCGCACTCTTCAACTTCTGTAATTTCTTTGAGCAAAGGGAAGTCTCACAAAGAAAGCAAAGATTTATAAAGAGGGTTGCTAAGGATTTGTGTGTCTTTGCGAATTACTCTGCGACCTTTGCGTTACTAACAGCCAAACTAATTGTTGTCGTACAAGTGTGCGACGCAAGGAACGGTGAACAGAATTCCTGCTGCCAACTTCCAAACCTCTCCTATCTTCGCTTTATGCAAGTAGATGATGCCCTGATAAAAAAACTTTCCCGGCTGGCTATGCTGCAATTCAACGATGCTGAAAAGGAAGAGATCAAGGTTGATCTTCAGAAGATGATTGGTTTTATTGATAAACTGAAGGAGCTGGATACTACCGGTATTGAACCACTTTTACACATAAGCCAGGAGGTAGATGTTTTAAGAGAAGATATTACAGGGAACATGCTTACCCGTGAAGAAGCCTTGAAAAATGCTCCGCTACATGATGGCACTTATTTCCAGGTGCCTAAAGTGATTAAGAAACCTGAATCGTTTTAACTTCATTTAATGCAAGGCATCATTCATTTAGATGGGATTCGGAAAAATTATTTCCTTGGCAAACAGGTGATCGAAGTATTAAAAGGGATCTCCTTAGATATCCTGAGGAATGAATATGTTGCTTTAATGGGTCCTTCGGTTTCGGGCAAAAGCACTTTAATGAATATTCTGGGTTGCCTGGATACGCCTACTTCAGGCAAATATGTGTTGAACAACCAGGACGTAAGCACCATGACCGATAATGCTTTGGCCGAAGTGAGAAATAAAGAGATCGGTTTTGTGTTTCAGCAATTCAATTTATTACCACGCCTTACTGCTGCCGAGAATGTTGCATTGCCTTTGGTATATGCAGGCATTCCAAAAAGACAACGCATGGAAAAAGCATTGGCTGTATTGGATAAAGTGAATCTAGCCGATAGAAGCCATCACAAACCTAATGAACTAAGCGGCGGACAAAACCAACGTGTGGCTATTGCCCGTGCATTAGTTAACGATCCATCTATCATCCTTGCGGATGAACCAACAGGGAATCTGGATACCAAAACCTCCTACGAGATCATGGAAATATTCGGACAGATCCATTCATCTGGCAACACTGTAGTTTTAGTAACCCATGAAGAAGATATTGCTAATCATGCACACCGCGTTATTCGGTTGCGGGATGGCTTAATTGAAACAGATAAACGTAATCAACGGAGCACTATCGCTCAAACAATTTGACCTATTTGACTTTTGACTCATTTGACTTTTTTTGACCTATTCCACTTACTTCTATGGCTATTAAGATCTATACAAAAACAGGCGATAAAGGAAAGACCTCTTTGATCGGTGGAACAAAGGTTCCTAAGAACGATATCCGCATTGAAACTTATGGAACAGTTGATGAACTGAATTCATGGATTGGTTTAGTAAACGATCAGTTGAATCATCCTGAGCTAAAAGATATTTTAAAAGAAATACAGGACCGTTTATTTACCATTGGGTCTTCATTGGCAACAGATGCTGAAAAAGAAATGAAGATGAAACTTCCGGACCTTCACCTTGCCGATATTGAAGTACTGGAAAAACAAATTGATTTTTGGACAGAACAATTACCTGAAATGAAATCATTTATCTTACCTGGAGGTCATCCATTTGTGTCGTCTATTCATATTGCCCGTTGTGTGTGCCGACGTGCAGAGCGTTTGGCTGTAAGCATGCAACAAAATGAATTGTTTGTAGATGAAAAAGTGATCCAGTATCTCAATCGTCTTAGCGACTTTTTATTTACGCTGGCACGTTACGCTTCTAGACTTTTGGGGGCAGAAGAAATACCCTGGAAGCCAAGGGTGTAGGCCCATCCCGACCTTCCCGGTGGGAAGGCCACCAACTCACAGAACCTGAGATATTGAACCGTTCTCATAAAATTGAAAGCACTCTATAGTCAGAGTGCTTTTGTTATTCAATGAAGGTTGTAAAAGCGAGGTTCAGTGCTGAAGCTAAGCCCCTGCTTCGGAGAGGTTTGGGGAGGCCACAATCTTGCCATCTTTCATCAACAAGGTTCTATCACTTAAGGAGGCCAGTTCCTCGTTGTGTGTTACAATTAAAAAAGTTTGGGTCAGTTGTTTGCGAAGATCAAAAAATAATTGGTGTAACTCCCTTGCATTAGCGGTATCCAGGTTACCGGTTGGCTCGTCGGCAAATACAATATCAGGATTATTGATCAATGCCCTTGCAACCGCTACCCGTTGCTGCTCTCCTCCCGACATTTGATTGGGTTTATTCTCCAAACGAGCTTTTAAACCTAATAGCACCAACAATTCTTCCGCCCTTTTTCTTACCTCGGTTTTGTTTTTCGAAGACATCCAGCCCGGAATACAAACATTTTCTATAGCAGAAAACTCGGGTAGTAAATGGTGAAACTGAAAAATGAAACCGATGTGTTTATTCCGGAATGCTGCAAGAGGCTTCCCGTCAAACATTGTCAAATTGGTCTCATGTAATTTTACTTCACCTTTGTCAGGTTTATCCAGCGTACCCATTATGTGCAACAGAGTAGATTTCCCTGAGCCTGATGGCCCTACAATGCTTACAATTTCTCCTTTCTTTATTTCCACATCAACACCTCTTAAAACCTGTACCGATCCGTAGCTCTTATGTATGTTCCTTGCCTGTAGCATTTTCAACTATTCAACCAAATATCTGCAAACAAAAGCACCCTGCAAACTCCGATTTGTGTGGCTGTATAAACCACATTTGGAAAATTGTTTATTAAAGCTACATTTGCGGAAAATTTGGAGAGCCGTGTTTTGAATTGGCATAAAAATTAGACTTCAGGTTTTTATAAATCAAAAAACTAGAAACAGATGTTCTGGACCTTAGAATTAGCATCATACCTTGAGGAAGCACCCTGGCCCGCAACTAAAGATGAGTTGATTGACTATTGCATCCGTTCCGGGGCTCCTATCGAAGTAATTGAAAACTTACAGGAACTGGAAGATGAAGGTGAAGTGTACGAAAGCATCGAAGACATCTGGCCCGACTATCCTTCGCAGGAAGATTTTCTTTTCAATGAGGATGAGTATTGATTTCCTCAAATAAAAAAATTGAAGCCATCTTGCTTTTGCTTGATGGCTTTTTTGTTTTCTATTTCTTCTGAACTTTTTGAAAGGCATCTAATCCGCATTGTAACCACTCAATGAATTCTGCAGGATCGGGTGTGTAACCTTTTGTTTTGGTCAATGCTTTTTCATCGGGGCTTAGAATAGCATACTGTGGTTGAGAAACAGAGTTGAAATTTTCTGATTGGAATGTTGACCACTTATCACCAACGCTAATGATGGATTTTTTAGTACCGTTCTTTGTTGTATATTCAATTTGCTCGGTAAGAGGTAAATTATTTCTTTCGTCTACATATAATGAAAGGATGATAAAATTATCTTTCATTAATGCTTCTACCTCTTTATCAATCCACACGTTTTCTTCCATTCTTCTACAATTTTGGCAAGCCCAGCCGGTGAAATCTATCAGTATCGGTTTATTCTGCTCTTTAGCTAACTGTACTGCTTTTTCATAATCGTTATGAATCGGTTTGATGTTGATCTTTCTATCATACAAACTATAAGATAAGGGAGGAGGAAAACCACTGATCAACTTCAGGTTGCCCCATTTTGTGTTGGTTAATCCCGGTATTAAATAAAGTGTCACCGCAGAGAAGAAGATGATAAAACCCCATCTTGTTTTTGTAAGCTTAGGTTTGTTCTCTTTTTTATTAAAAACCCCAAGCAGGTAAAGAACAATACAGAGGCTGATAAGGATCCAAATTCCAATGAACACTTCTCTTTTTAATAAACCCCATTGTTCTACTAAGTCTGCGTTCGATAAAAACTTAACCGCTAAAGCCAATTCAAGAAACCCTAAAACAACTTTCACAGAAGTTAGCCATCCGCCAGATTTTGGCAGTGATTGCAGCCAACCCGGAAACATAGCAAACAAAGCGAATGGTAATCCTAAACCCACTCCAAATCCAGCCATACCAAAACTCAGTTGCGTTGCCCCACCTGTACCACCGCCACTTGAAACTCCAGCCAACAAAGAACCAAGAATAGGCCCTGTGCAGGAGAAAGAAACGATTGCCAGTGTTAATGCCATGAAGAAGATGCCCCATACATCGCTGATGCCAGATTTGGAATCAATCCTGTTTGCAAAGCTGCCAGGCAGTGTTAGTTCATACAATCCAAAAAAGGATAAAGCAAAGAAGATGAAGATGACAAAGAACACAAGGTTTACCCACATGTTGGTAGAGATGTTGTTCAATATTTCCGGATTGGCTTTATCAACCAGGTGAAAAGGCAGGCTTAATAAAACATAGATGGCAAATATGCTGAAGCCATAGAGTAAAGCATTAGCAATACCTTTCTTTCTTGTACCTGAACGCTTAGTAAAAAATGAAACGGTTAATGGTATTAATGGAAACACACAAGGTGTTATCAATGCGATCAATCCACCGGTAAAGCCCAAAAGAAAAATAGTAAGGAGTGATTTATCATCCGCATCATCATCACCGCAATTGTTTACAGGGTTTTTTAGATCAATGGATGCAATCTTAATTCTTGTACCTGACGCTTCACCGCCTTCTAATGCAACAGAAAAGGTAGCTTGCTCTTGTAAGTACTCCGCATCGTTTCCGTAAGAGTAACTCAATGACCCCAGTATTTTTTGAGGGATCTTTCCTTTGATGCTTATCCATTGCTTCAGCACAACAGGGCCTTCATATACATTTACTTTTTCTTCAAACAAAGGGCTTTGTTTTACGGTGCCCGAATCTTTTATGGCACCTTCCAACACAATGGCTGAATCCGAGAAAGCAAGTACAGTTGTAGGTGCATCCGCTAATACCTGCGGTGCATATAATTGCCAATCTTGTTTTCCTGCAGTTTGGAAAATGATCTCATATTGATCAACAGAAATGCGCTTACTGCTCACATTCCATTTATAGGCCTGCTGCGGTTCCTGGCTAATAGAAGCTAATCCTGTCAGAATTAAAACGATTAACAAAAAACTATGTACAATTTTCATCATGCGGCTTGTTTAAAAGCAAAACGAGTTCCCTTGGTAAAAGAACTCGTTTGCAAAATAGGTCAGAACATTTTATTTGAGTGCGATTGAAAAATTTACAGTTTTTGGAGGCAAACATTTTTTATCATCACAGGTTTGAAAAGTAAGATTGCCCGATACATTGGTTTTTGCCTTGCCTTTCAATTTTACTTTTTGAACAAAAATTACTTTGTCGCTGTATTGATTGGCAGAAACATCCAACACATCATCCTTGTATTTCTCCAACTTGCCACTTTCCTTCACTTTGCCTTCAAAGTTCAGGAAAGGATTTTTTGTTAAACTGAAAGTGGTAGGCATTGCAATCGCATCTTTCGGCTGATCCTGGGAATATAAATGCCAGCCATCCTGGATAGTGGCTACCAAATAAATTTCATATTGATCGTTGGCTATCTTCTTACTACTGAACGACCAGCTAACAGGGTTTTGCGCCGATGCAAAACCAAAAGAGATAGCTGCTAAAAGAATGAACAAAACTTTTTTCATAGACCTCATCTTTATTGGTGCAAATTTCTCGTATAATTTTTCTGCAACTTGTTAAAAATAGATATACGGCTGAATGATCTAAGCGGTTTCCCATACAGTTGAGAACAGCTTGTTAAAGATCCTTCTGCCGTCAGTATTTCCTAACCAGTTGGAACAGGCTCTTTCCGGATGTGGCATCATTCCAAAGACATTCCGGCCTTCATTGCAGATGCCTGCAATATTTCTCACTGCACCATTTGGATTGGCTTCCCGATTAATATTACCATTCTCATCGCAATATCTAAACAATACCTGGCCGGCCGCTTCCAGTCTATCTAATGTTGCATCATCTGCATAGTATCTTCCTTCACCGTGTGCAATCGGAATTTTATAAAAATTATCCTCATCATCTTTCAAGAAAAGATTTTTGCAGATGTATTGCTGGTTGTTATTCCGTAACAAGGCCCCGGGCAGCAGGTGCGATTCGCAAAGGATCTGAAAACCATTACAAACACCTAATACTTTTCCGCCCCGGTTTGCAAAATCAATTACACTTTTCATAACAGGGCTGAAGCGGGCAATAGCTCCTGTTCTTAAATAATCACCATACGAAAAGCCGCCAGGTAAAACAATACAATCATCTGTGCTGGAGTGAGACAAGTCCTCGTCTTTATGCCACAGCATTACCGCTTCCTGTTTCAGGTCGTATTTCAAGGCGTCATACATGTCCCTGTCACAATTAGAACCAGGGAAGACAACAATTCCAAATTTCATTTTGCTTGCTTGAGCCGCAAAGATAAACTACTGATAGTTCTGAGTTGATAATTGAAGTATAAAGCAGAAAAATCTTGAAATACTTAACAGCTTCTTTTACTCAAGCCGAACTGCTCACTGCCAGTTTGTTGTGCCATATTGCTGATAAAGAATAAAACCGAAAGTAAGAAAGAAAAGAATAAGAGGCAGCCAGTTTTTATTAGGATAATAGTAAGCAGATGCATGAAAAGCGGCAAAAGGCGGAATAGCCAGCACCCAGGCATGAAAGGTTTCTGAATTATTTACATAAGGCAGGAAAATGGCCAGGATGAGATAGAAAAGCAATATGCTCCAGTTTTTGCGCACTTGTATAAGCATCTTTCGCAAATGCACCTGTACGTAATAGCCACCCAATAAAAATGGGATGGTTAATAATAATGTGCTTATTGCAAACGGAATAGAATTTTTGACATCCGGAACCGAAAAATAAACCTGTGGGAATAAATTAAAAAAGCTGAACTGATCTGTCAGGAATAAATAAACTCCATAGAAATAGTAAGGTGTCAGGCAACCCATCAGGAACAAAAAAATCTCATTTAACCGGAAAGGCTTTAGAATCATTATTCCTAACAATAGGCAAAGAATAAAAAACGACGCAGGAAAGAAAATGTAGGAACTGATACCGGCAAGCAATCCAATATTAAAGATGGTTCCTTTTGCCACCTGCACATTGTATAATTTGAAAAGCAGGATGAACATCCAAATAACCAGAGTAGATGTTACAAGTGGCGATGATAGATAATTCCATTCGGGGAGAAGCGAGGTTAAAACCAGGTAAGCCATAGCAGCCAAAAACGTTTGCCTTGTGGTCATCCTGTATTCGTTCATAAGATAATTCAGCATCAATGCCTGCACATACAGCAAGAAGAACGAAATAACCGATGCAATAAAACCATTATTGCCAGCTACGGGAGTAATCAACTTGAGAAAAGCATGATAAAGTTGGCCATCTTTATCAGTTGCAACAATTGTTTTGGGATATAAAAAAAGCGGAATTTTGATGATAACACCAAGCAACAGCAATAAAACAATATTGCCCGGCGATTTTTGTTTGAACACTCCAATCACAGGGCAATGCTATTAATTATATTCGATTTTAGCAAAGCAAATGTAGTTGCGATAAAAGCAAGGCAATATCATCTGCCTTGCACTTACCTGCTTTGCATACTTAGGTAAAAATTCGTAACCTCTGTCCAGGTTCTTTAAAGTTGGATTACGGTTTATTTCTCCTGACGGCGTTAAAGTATAATCGGTCAGCAATAGGGCTCTTCTTTCATCCAGGTTAAAAAGGTAATGTATTTGGGAGCCGGTATTCATTAACTGGTAAGAAATACGATCATCGCCTTCATCATCAAACTGTTCTTTATGAATAACGCGGCTCCATTGCAGTTTGCCTTCTTTATCAAAAGATAAAACTGTTATGTTATCAGCATGATGCCTCATAGCGGCATTGTTTCCAAAGCGGTTTCTCCAAAACCAGCTATTATAACCCGGCGACATAGACAAATAATCAAACTGGTTAAAGGGTGATCCATACAAATAATTAAAACGGTTCCAGTTGTTAAAGCGGGAAGTGGTATAGTAAGCTTCGCTGTTAATTACAAATCCTCCATCTTTCTTAATAATGATGTTGCGGACGAAGTAATCGTTAAAAGCCATTCTTGTACTTGCATCTCCCTTAGCTTCCTTTCTCAACTCTTCGCCAATAGCCAGGTTATTTTGCATAGCTGGTTGCCCTGTCTTCTTATCCCATACATAGAAAAACAATCCTTCGATGTTACCCCGGCGTTCTTTATAATAATAAGAAGTAAGGAAATACCGCTTGTTGATGTTGTCTACTTTCAGAATAGGTTCATCCAGCCAAATCTCCTTTTGTGGCACCTGGATCACAAATAGTGAGTCACTTGTTGCAGGCTTCCACATCATTTGAGTAGCTTTTATGGTTTCGTTGGTGGTACGATTGAAACGGGTAAAAACAAAGTCGCCGTCGTTATCAACATTAAATTCATCCAGGTAATCATCCCTTTCATCCATCTCCAAAGTAAAACGGGTTCTTCTCTGCATGTTTAAAGCATCATCAAACAAAACAGTGGTTACATGATACCTGGATTTGTTTTTTGAGTTGACTTTAAACACCATCAGTTTGCTTTTATCCTCGCTGCTTATAACCGAATACAACTTGTTGCTGGCATTAAAACCAATGTGAGTCGTATCCAACTCCATCACTTCCGAAGCCTTTTTACCTTTAGCGTCAATCTTTACAGCTTTGCAATACACTATATTTTTCTTTTGGTATTGGTAGATCATATAGCTGTGATCTGCATAAGGGAAAAAATCCACATTGATAATGCGATCATCCGGCATATAATCATGCTCCTCCTTGGCTATTTGCTGCATCTCATTATCGTACACAGCCACAAAGCTCTTGTTGCGAACATTTTTATAGATCTGAAAGTTGCCACCAATTTTACCAATGATCTCAAAATCCATCCGGCGTGTATCATCTTTATCCGGTTCGGAATAAACAATGCGTTGCGATTGTGCTGAAAAGCCAACGGATAACAAAAATAAAAGAATCAAAAATCTCATGATTTACTTTAGGATTTGAACATTTTAAAGTTAAGTCTTCCTCTTTAAGACGTTTAAAATTTTACATCGCTGCATGAGGATGCTTATAAACGGGCAATTGCATAAAAGAATACATTTGGCATCCTTTTTAACATATACCTTTGCACACTGCATAATCTAACACGGTGAAAGTACCACTAAACAGAGTTACAGGGGCAGGACTTCTTATTGCGCTTGGAATTATTTACGGAGACATCGGAACATCCCCTCTTTATGTATTCAATGCTATCATAAAAGATCATACGGTTACAGAATCGCTTATTATAGGTAGCCTTTCCTGTATTATCTGGACGATGACGTTGCAAACCACCATTAAGTATGTGATTTTGGTTTTGAAGGCAGACAACCGGGGTGAGGGAGGAATTTTTGCCTTATATGCATTAGTGCGAAGACGAAAAAAATGGTTGGTTTTACCTGCTATGTTAGGCGGCTCTGCTCTTTTAGCTGACGGGATTATTACACCTCCAATTTCTATAACATCTGCTGTAGAGGGATTGCAAAAATTACCGGCTCTTGCCGGGATTGAGGATAATATCGTTTACATCGTTATAGCCATCTTGTCGCTATTCTTCTTCATGCAACAATTTGGCACCGCATCCATTGGAAAGTTCTTTGGCCCTGTGATGTTGATATGGTTCAGCATGTTGGCTGTTTTAGGGGTTACTCATCTGTTTGACCATCTGAGTATCTTAAGGGCAATCAGTCCAACGTATGCTTTTGAATTTATCAGAAACTATCCCAACGCTTTATGGTTATTAGGAGCGGTATTTTTATGCACAACAGGTGCTGAAGCACTTTATAGCGATCTGGGTCATTGCGGCAAAGGCAACATTAAAGTGTCATGGGGATTTGTAAAGTTTAGTTTACTGCTGCATTATTTTGGCCAGGGTGCCTCGCTGCTAGCCAATAGGAATGGCCTAACCATTACAGAAGAAGTAAAAAAACAACTCAATGTAAATGCCTTTTACGACCTGATGCCGCAATGGTTTATTATCCCTGGTGTTATTATAGCCACCAGTGCTGCCATTATTGCCAGCCAGGCCATGATCTCCGGGTCATTTACACTCATCAGTGAGGCTATGCGTTTGAACCTTTGGCCAAAGTTGAAGATCCGTTATCCTTCAGAAGCCAGAGGGCAATTATTTATACCCTCTCTCAACTTTATGATGTTTTTAGGATGCGTAGCGGTGGTTTTGTACTTCCGAACTTCTGAACGTATGGAAGCAGCCTATGGTTTGGCTATCATCATCACCATGCTAATGACTACCGTTCTGTTCTCGAACTTTATGGTACTCAGGCGCATAAAACCTGTTTACATCTACCTTTTCCTGGGAGTATATGTGATAGTGGAATCCTTATTCCTTTTTGCCTTGCTGCAAAAATTCCCTCATGGTGGTTATATCACCTTAATAATTGGCGGCCTGATGTTCTTTGTAATGTATGCGTGGTTCAAAGCCCGAAAGATCAAGAACCGCTACATAGAATTTGTAAGACTGGAGCATTATGTACCTAAGATCCAGGAACTGAGTAATGATCGTTCCATACCAAAATACGCAACCCACCTAGTTTATCTTACCAGTGCAGATAATCCAAAAGAAATTGAGCATAAGATCATTTATTCCATTTTAAACCGTAAACCAAAACGAGCCGATATTTATTGGTTTGTGCATGTGGATACACTTGATGTTCCATATACCCAGGAATATAAAGTCGATCACATTATTCCAAATGATATCATCCGGGTGGAGTTCAGGTTGGGCTTTAGGGTGGAGCCACGCATTAACCTAATGTTCCGCAAAGTAGTTGAGGATCTAGTGGCCAACAAAGAAGTGAATATTACCAGCCGCTATGAAAGTTTGGAACGCAGTAATGTAGTAGGAGATTTCTCTTTTATAGTAATGGAAAAATATTTAAGCCAGGATAATGACCTTCCATTCTTTGAAAGACTGATCATGAAATTCCACTTCTGGTTAAAGGACGTAAGTCTTTCAGAAGAAAGAGGTTTTGGGCTGGATGTAAGTAATGTTACCGTTGAAAAATTTCCGCTGATTGTGGCCCCTGTAACTAATTTGAAATTGAAGCGAATACAGGATTAATGTAAGATTGAAGATTAGTGTTTAATATTTGAAGTGCTGCTGATGCGGCACTTTTGTTTTTTACGCAAATTCTGAAAAATTGGGAGGAAACTAATTTAAAGAACGTTAAGGAGATTTATCGCGGCGAACGCAAGGGGGCAATGACGCAGCGAAAGCCTTGCGACTCTTTCAACTTAGCTTCTTTGAGTGAAGCCTTGTTTACTTTCACAGAGAATCGCAGAGATTTAGCGAGAACCTCTAAGGTCCTCAGTTATTCTGTGGCTCTCTGTGGGCTAAGTGTCGAATAGAATTACTGAACGTATAAATGTGCGACGCAACAAAAGCTAATAGGAGTCCCGAACGTTCGGGACAGCCGACTAAATGAACATTTACATTTCCAGCCTACTTTCTTATTTTACAGAAAAAACTATCTGCCCGGGATTATATACTATATCATTGGTGGTATCGCTTTGCTTTCAATAGCAGCTTATTTTCTGCAGGAGTTTTTCATATTCAAACCAGAAAAATTAAAACACGATTTTCAATTTAGATACGATGTTCCTTTTCGCGAACTGAACTTTGATATTGAACCCGGGGTTCGCATTAATGGCCTGCACTTTCACCGAGAGCAAGCAAAAGGGTTGATACTTTATTTTCATGGCAATACCCGGAGCATTAAAGGGTGGGCCAAGTATGCCAAAGATTTTTACCGATATAATTATGATGTTATACTGGTAGATTACCGTGGCTTTGGAAAAAGTACAGGCCGAAAAACCGAAGCCGAAATGCTGAATGATATGCAGCATATTTATACCAGCTTAAAAAAAGATTATGGCGAAGAGCACCTGATTGTATATGGCAGAAGTCTGGGAAGCGGATTTGCCGCTAAAGTGGCGTCAGATAATCATCCCCGTTACCTGATATTGGATGCCCCCTATTACAATTTTACAAGAGTGGTGGAACGGTTCTTACCTATTTTGCCTGTTCGTTTTGTGTTACGATATCATCTACGCACCGACCGCTGGTTAAAGAAGGTAACCTGCCCTGTTTACATTATTCATGGAACAAAAGACTGGCTTATTCCTATCAAACACAGTGAAGAATTACGAAACATCAATCCGCGAAGAATTACACTCATTAAAATCAAAGGAGGAGGCCATAACAACTTGCATAAGTTCGAAGACTATCACATCTTTGTACGTGATATTTTGAAGGTTTGATTCTGTTAACGGAGAATTAAATAACATTTTATCAGTAACCAATATCCATTTATTTGCTTCTACAAAGAAAAACCGAACGCCATGACTAAATTTTACTCCCTGCTTCTATTGGCAACCGTTTATCTGTTCTCCTGTAAATCTGCCAGCAAAGCATACGAAAAAGGCAACTACAACGATGCCATTGATATTTCCACGAAAAAGCTTCAGAAAGATCCATCCGATTACGAAGCGAAAACCATCTTACAAAATGCTTACAAGGAAGCGGTTAAGCATCATGAAGATCAGATCCGAATTCTATCTAATAGCAAGAGTGATTTGCGTTTTGAGAGGATCTACAGCGAATATGTTTCGCTACAACGCTTATATGATAAAGTAAATCGCTATCCTACTGCAAGCAAATTTGTCAATCCAACTGATTATTCGGAATACATTGAAACCTACAAGAATAAAGCTGCCGACATTCATGAAGAAAAGGGTGTAAAATGGATGGAACAGGCTGACAAAGGTAAATCGGCATTCAGGGAAGCATATTACGAATTTAATAAAGCCCTTCGCTTCAGGCCCGATGATTATGAATTAAAGAACCGCAGAGACACCGCTTATTATAATGCTCTTACAAAAGTATTGGTGGTTCCCATTCAGTACTATGGCGGCGGTTATGGAAACAGCTCCTACTCTTACCAGTTCAGAAACTTTAATGAAAACATCCTTAGAACTCTTGCTTATAATTCGGGCGGTGATTTTGTTAAGTTCTACAGCGAATGGGATTTAAGAAACAAAAATTTGGAGCCAGACCAGATCCTTGAATTGAATCTTAATCGTATGAGCATTGGTCAGCCTTACGATGAAAGGTCAACAAGACAGGTGTCAAAAGAAGTTGTAGTGAAAGAGATCGTACATAAACCAGATTCGGTAACAAAACAATATGGTACTGTTTATGCCAAGATCACTACTACCAGGAGAACATCAGTTTCGCAGGGAGATCTTTATATTACTGTGAGAGATACAAGAGGAAGAACCATTTGGACAGACCGGTTTACCGGAGAACACAGATGGCAAACTGAATTTTCTACTTATACGGGTGATGAAAGGGCTTTGAGTGAAAGCGACAGATCGCAATTGAACAAACAAACACAAGACTATCCACGTGAAGAAGAAGTAATGGAAGAATTACTCCGGCAAATCCAAAACGATCTTTCTCACCGTATGCGTAATTATTATGCAAGATTCTAACAAATAGAAATGATAACAAATGAGTCCCGCTTTTGCGGGATTCTTTTTTTGCCCAACTTTGGTATATGGCCTTTAGAAGAAAAAAAGTTTTGAAATGGTTGATGGTCCTGTCATGTATTTATGTTGCGGGAGGAGTGGCCTTGTATTTTCTGCAGGACATGTTGCTTTTTCATCCGAAGCCCTTATCAAAAACGCACCGTTTTAGTTTTACACACCCTTACAAAGAAACCAACCTTACAATTGACAATCGCAATCTCAACATCATCCGGTTTGCGGCCTCAGGTACACCCAAGGGAGTGGTTTTATACTTCCATGGAAATATGGAAAATATTGAAAGGTACCAGGGAATAGTGCCCCTATTTACAGGCGAGGGTTACCATTTATGGATGATAGATTATCCCGGCTTTGGAAAAAGCACTGGCCGGAGAACAGAAGAAAATATCTATAAAGATGCCAGCAGGATGTATGAATTAGCATTGGCTGAAGCACCGCCTCATCAGATCATTATTTACGGACGGTCAATTGGAACGGGACCTGCATCGCAATTAGCTTCTGTTAAGCCCTGTAAGAAACTGATTTTGGAAACTCCTTATTATAGCATTGATGCACTGGCTAAGAGTTACTTTCCCATCTACCCTGTGAAGCTTTTAACCAGGTACTCGTTCCCTGTTATCGAGCATTTAAAGAAGACACAGGTACCATCTTATGTAATCCACGGTACTAAAGATGAAGTGATCCCTTACAAACAGGCATTGCGATTAAAAAAAGGAAACCCTTCCACACATTTAATAACTATTGAAGAAGGAAAGCATAACAATTTAGCGGAGTTCGAACTTTTCCGGGCAACTCTTAAACGCCTGCTTTATGATTGATCAAATTTCTTTTAATTGAACCCCTTCGTTTTTAATACTAAGGCGGTACTCCACTCCTATCTTCAACGCATAATTTTCCTTTTCATGGCTTACAGGAAAGTTGAAGCAAACCGGAAACTTGTACTCTTTGATCTGGTCATAAATGATTTCTTCAACTGTCTTGCCATAAGGTCGCTCGGTGTCTTTGTTATCTGAGAACCCACCAACTACTAAAGCAGCAATTTTATTCAATTTGCCACTGCGCTTCAATTGGAGGAACATACGGTCGATGTTATAGAGGTATTCGCCAATGTCTTCAATAAATAAGATCTTTCTTTTTGTATTCAGATCGGAAGGTGTGCCTACTGCATGTGCTAACAAGGTAAGATTCCCTCCTACCAATCGTCCCGTCACTTCACCAGAACGATTAAATTCATGTGCGGCACTGTGATAATCAGCCTTAGCTCCGCTAATGGCATTCTTAAGGGATAGGATATACTCGTTCTCACCATCGTTAAACGCAGCAGCCATAGGTGCATGCATTGTGGCAATGCCATACCTTGAAAAAACATGTGAATGCAAAACCGTTATATCGCTATAACCTATCAGCCATTTTGGCGATCTTTTGAAACGCTTAAAGTTGATACGATCAATAATGCGGCTAACGCCATAACCTCCCCTGGCAAATAAAATGGCTTTCACATTTCGATCATCCAGCATTTGCTGTATATCTGCCAATCGTTCGTCGTCCGTTCCCGAAAAATAATTGGAAGAGTTGCTGTGCGTTGTGTCACCTAGCTTTACCGTGTATCCCCAGTCCTGCAATGTATTTACGCAAGTTTCCATTTTCTCGAAGGGCATATAACCGGCAGGAGCAACTATTCCAATGGTATCCCCTTGTTTTAAATAGGATGGAATTTTAGCCATGAAGATTCTTTGGGCGCAAAATACTCCTTGTTCCATCAATTCAAAAACGTTCAAGCGGTTTGCGGTATTTTTGAAGCGGCCCATCCCGACCTTCCCGGTGGGAAGGCCACCAACGCACATGATCAGCTTATTTAACGATACTTACTAATCAATAGCAATGACAGAAAAAGTGAATACTGATGACTCTAAGTTCCCCCACCGGGGGACAGGGGGCCTACCCAAAAGATATTTGATCACATCTGCCCTGCCGTATGCTAATGGACAAAAGCATATTGGCCACCTGGCAGGAGCTTATATACCTGCTGATATTTACGTTCGCTATTTAAGAGCACAGAAAAGAGATGTGGTATTTGTGTGCGGCAGCGATGAACATGGAACGGCCATTCCCATACAGGCAATGAAAGAGGGCACTACGCCACAGCAGATCATTGATAAGTACCACGTCATCATGAAAGAGAACTTTAATGATCTGTCTATTTCATTTGATGTGTACGACAGAACATCGAATCCAATTCATCATGAAACCGCACAGGAATTTTTTACCTATCTAAATGAACGTGGACATTTGGAGATAAAAGAAAGTGAACAATACTACGATGAACAGGCACAAACTTTCTTAGCAGACCGATATATCAAAGGCACATGCCCTAATTGTGGCTTTGATGGTGCCTATGGTGACCAGTGCGAGAAATGCGGAACATCTTTAAGTCCTGATGAATTAATTAATCCTGTTAGTACATTAAGCGGAGCTCCACCGGTCAAGAAAGCCACCAAGCATTGGTACCTGTCTTTAGATAAACATGAAGGATGGTTGCGCAATTGGATATTGAATCAACATGGGAACGATTGGAAAACAAATGTGTTGGGTCAGTGCAAAAGCTGGATTGATGCAGGTCTTCAACCGAGAGCGGTTACAAGAGATTTGGATTGGGGTGTGAAAGTGCCTGCCCCCTCTAACTCCCCCAACGAGGGGAAACTCAATGCACAGCCCTTGCTTAATCAAGATGCAAAAAAAAGCTCAGACACTTCTAAAAGCAAGGTAAGTGCTGATGACCCCTCACCCGTTGGGGGAGGCTGGGAGGGGGCCGGAAAAGTTTTGTATGTATGGTTTGATGCACCAATTGGTTACATATCTGCAACTAAGCAATGGGCTTTGAACACCGGTAATGATTGGAAACCTTATTGGTTGGACAAAGAGACCAAACTGGTTCATTTTATTGGTAAGGATAATATTGTTTTCCATTGCATCATTTTCCCGTTGATGCTGAAGTTGCATGATTACATTGTTCCCGATAATGTTCCTGCAAATGAGTTTATGAATTTGGAAGGCGATAAGATGAGTACCAGTCGCAACTGGAAACTGGACATGCAGGATTATATTGATGATTTCATCAAGAAAGAAAATGGCGGTGCGCAAATGGCTGATGCATTGCGTTACTATTTAACTACCATTTTGCCTGAAACAAAGGACAGCGAGTTTACCTGGAAAGGTTTTCAGGATGCAGTGAACAATGAACTTGTAGCCATCTTTGCCAACTTTTTCAACAGAACATTTGTGCTGATGCACAAACTCACTAATGGAAAAGTTCCAAAATTTCATAATGATATCATTGATGAAAAAGACAGAGAGCTGATCGAAGAAATAAAGAATGCTAAAACGAGAGTTGAAAATTTAATAGAGGAGTACAAACTGCGTGATGCATTGTTTGATGTGATTGACCTTGCAAGAAAAGGCAACAAGTACATGCAGGAAAAAGAACCGTGGATCAAAGCAAAAGAAACAAATAGTGAAGGTGTGGTAGTTGGACACAGGCAGAAAGAAATTGATAACTGCCTTCATGTTTGCTTACAGCTTTGTGCCAACCTTGCAGTGTTAATCAATCCTTTCTTTCCCAACACCGCAAGGAAAATGTGCCACTGGATGAAGGTGGTTGATAAGATGTTGGATTGGGAGAACGCAGGTACTGTAAAACTATTAAGTGTAGGCTATTCTTTGCGGCCGCCTGAATTGCTCTTTCGTAAAATAGAAGATGCCGAAGTACAGGAACAAATTCAAAAGTTAAAAGTCAAAAGTCAAAACTTGGAACAAGAAAAACAGAATAATCCACAGGCTGCAACTCCTGAAGCAAAATCAGAAATCGAAATTCTGAAATCTGAAATCGTCTATGATGATTTCTCCAAACTTGATCTTCGCATTGGTACTATCACCGCCGCAGAAAAAGTAGAAAAAGCAGACAAACTTTTAAAGCTACTAGTTGATTTAGGGTTTGAACAAAGAACCATCGTATCTGGCATTGCTCAACATTTCACTCCTGAATCTTTAATCAATAGACAAGTTATTGTAGTAGCCAACCTGGCCCCCCGTAAAATGCGTGGTATTGAAAGCCAGGGTATGATTCTAACAGCTGAACAGCCAGACGGCAAACTGATACTGGTAAACCCTTATGATATAGCAACCAATGGCTCAACAGTGAGATAATCTCCTATTTTAGGACAAACAATTTTATCTCAACAGGTTACGATTGTACATCCATTGTGTACTAATCAACGGGTTATTGCTATGAAAAAGATCATTTTGTACACCGTTGCTGCCTTTACACTAGTAGGTTTTGTCCTGTCCTGTAAACATGAAATTCCTGATCCGGGAACGGCAGGAGGTGGTGGAACCGGAGGCGGAGGCACCGGCGGAGGCGGAACAGGCGGAGGTCAGACGTGCAGTCCTGATACAGCTTATTTTCAACAACAGGTGTTACCCATCTTACAATCAAATTGCGCTGTAAGTGGCTGTCACGATGCAATAACAAGACAGGATGGTGTGCAGTTGACGGATTATAATAACATTATGACAACTGGTGATGTTCGTCCCGGCAATCCAAACAGTAGCGAGATATGGGAAAAGATAACTGATCCTGATCCATCTGATAGAATGCCGCCTCCTCCCCGTCCGGCATTAAGCCAGGCACAGAAGGACATTATTTTTAAATGGATCATGCAGGGGGCAAAAAATAATTCCTGTGTGGCATCGGCTTGCGATTCGTCAAACATTACTTATAGCGTTTCAATAAAAAACATCATTACCAATAAATGCCAGGGATGTCATAGCAGCACAGCACCCTCAGGCGGAATTGATTTAAGCACTTACAATGGTGTAAAAGCGAAAGTAAACGATGGAAGGTTATGGGGAGCTATCAATCATTTACCTGGTTATTCACCCATGCCAAAGAACGGACAAAAACTTTCTGATTGTGAGATTGCATTCTTTAGGAAATGGATAGCCTCAGGCGCACCAAATAATTAAACTATGAAGAGGAAAATCTTATTAGCAACACTAACTGCAACAGTTGTTCTGAGCAGTTGTTATTATGATGTGGAAGAGGAACTTTATCCGCCCAATAATAATAACTGTAACAATCCAACCACCATTAGCTATGCGCAGCATGTTGTGCCTTTACTGCAAAGCAATGGGTGTTTAGGTTGCCATAGTGGTGGCGCCCCTTCAGGAGGAATTAATTTAAGCAACCATACCGCCGTTAAAGCAAGGGCAACTGATGGGAAATTGTATGGCGCTATTAATCATTCGCCAGGTTTTAAACCAATGCCACAAGGTGGTAATAAGATGAATGCCTGTGATATCGCCAAGATCAAATCCTGGATTGATGCCGGTGCACCTAATAACTAATGCTTTAATATTTCTTTATGAAACGCATCATACTTCTGGTTGTACTAATTATTGTTGCTGTTGGTGGCTGGTATGCCTGGACTAAATACGATGAAAGGACACCTGATATAGTGGACAAGAAACCGGATGTAACGGTTGATGCCAAGTCTTTAATTGCAGCCTTTGATGGAGATACAGCGTCTGCTTCTAAGAAATATATTGACAAGATCGTTGAAGTAACAGGTAATGAAAAAAAATTGACACTTCAGGAACTGTGATATTAGGAGAAGAAGGAACATCGTCTGAAGTAGTTGTTGGCCTTGATCGCAGGCATATGGAAGACCACAAACAGTTAAAAGTAGGTTCTACTGCCGTAATACAAGGTATTTGCAGCGGTTACACAAAAGGCGATGGAGAAGATCTGTTAGCCTCACTTGGAACCACAGTAGAATTGAAACAAGCAGGCGTCAAGAAAAAAGAATAAATTATTAAAAACAAATACAAAAGACCATGTTGAAAAAGTACGGAATTGCAGTAGTTGGTTTGTTGACCATAGCAACAATTTCACAAGCACAAGACAGGTATTTTACCAAGAGTGGTAAGATCGAGTTCTTCTCTAAAGCACCTATGGAAGACATTGAAGCAAAGAATAAAACAGCAACTGCTGTATTAGATACAAAGACAGGCGCCATACAATTTTCAGTTCAAATGAAAGGATTCGAATTTGAAAAAGCCCTGATGCAGGAACATTTTAACGAGAACTACGTTGAAAGCGACAAATATCCTAAGGCTGAATTCAAAGGAACTATTACAAATAATTCAGAGATCAATTATGCAAAAGCAGGAACCTATACGGCTAAGGTAAAAGGCAAGATGACACTTCATGGTGTAACCAAAGATGTAGAGACAACCGGCACTATCAAAGTAGGAAGCGGAAACTTAGATGCTACTTCGACTTTCAATTTGCAACTTTCTGACTATAACATCAAAATACCGAACGTTGTAAAGGACAAGATCTCTAATAACATCAAGATCACTGTTGATACCAAACTTGAACCACTGAAAGGTTAATAACATGAGACTAAAACCAATTTCATCGCTGTTTATCTTAAGTCTTCTTTCGCTAAACTCGTTTTCTCAAGACGAGGACTTGCTGGCAGGAGTTGAAGAAGACAAACCAAAGAAAGAATATGTTTATAACGCCTTCAAGTCATCAAGGGTGATCATGTCGCATAGCATGGAAATGCTAAGGCCCGGCGTATTAGACTTTCGCATTCTCCATCGATTTGGAAATGTGAACCAGGGCATTAAGCAATTCTTTGGACTGGATAATGCAACGATCCGTTTAGGTTTAGATTATGCTATCACCAATAACCTTACAGTGGGTATAGGTCGCGGTAGTTATAAAAAAGAGTTGGATGGATTTATTAAGTATCGACCCATTCACCAAGCTACTGGACCAAAAGCTTCACCTGTTTCTATAGTAGTGGTCGCAGGTTCTACTATCAATACACTGCCCTGGGCCGATTCATCAAGGGAGAACCATACATCAAGCAGTTTTGGTTATTATGGACAAATAATTGTTGGCCGAAAGTTCAGTGAGAAGTTCACTTTACAATTCATGCCTACTGCTGTGCACCAGAACCTGGTGCCTACTAAAAAAGATCCCAACGATCTGTTTGCTGCAGGTATTGGTGGTCGCATTAAGCTAAGTAAGCGTATTGCATTAACTGCCGATTATTATTATGTGATCAATGAAAATGAGAACCTCGCTAATTTTCATAACCCATTCTCCGTTGGTTTTGACATTGAAACAGGAGGTCACGTCTTTCAATTACACTTTACCAATGCAATTGGTATGAACGAAAGAGTATTTCTCACAGAAACTACTAACGATTGGGGCAAAGGCGATATTCAATTTGGTTTCAACATATCAAGAGCTTTTCAACTAAAGAAGAAAAAAGGTTAACCAAAACTGTCCTTTTTCTCGGAATGCCTCTGAAGATCTCAGAGGCATTTTTGTCTGATACAGCCAAAACAATAAACAAGCTATTATAGCCGTTATCATTTCTGCTAACCACAAATTCAAAACCTCTGCACAATGAAGAAAGTTTGTCTTCTGTTAGCAACTGTTATTATCTTCTGCAAAGCATTTTCTCAAGACATTAATGTCTATTTCAACTTCAATAGTTCAGCACTTCGGATGAACGATGTGGATAAGCTTCATTCACTTATAAAAGAATACAAAGCCAACAAATTTGACATCCTGTTAAGCGGTCATACAGACACTGTAGGAAACAAAAGTTATAATGCCGATTTATCAAAGGAAAGAGGAGAAGCAATCAAAGCCTACCTCTTAAAAGAAGGTATAGCCAAAGAAAATATCAAGACCTCATTTTTCGGTGAAATAAGAACTGTAAGCAGTGATCAATTTTATAATAGAAGAGTTGAGGTTTATAAGCACCAAAACGTCAACAGCTTTGCATCCTACCAGGAATTCATCAATCACATTACACCTAAAAAAGAAATATTTGTAATACCCGTTACCCAACCGATAAGGATTGAGGGAAGGAAAGGAACATTAATTACCATTCCGCAAAATGCATTTCAATATAAGGATGGCAAGTCTGTAACAGGTAATGTAAAAATTGAGCTTACAGAATACTATACTTTCTCTGATTTCATTAGCAATCGTTTAAGCACCATAGCAGATGGAAATTTATTAACAACCAATGGCATGGTGAACATCAAAGCAATGAAGGATACAACAGAGATTTTCCTTAAAGACACAACTGAGATTGAATTAGCTTTTCCTAAATCTTCTGATGAACGTTTTTTCACTTTCTATGGCGATACACTTGCAGATGGCAGAATGAATTGGAAGCTGGATGAAAAACTATGGGAACGTAAGCAACATGATATTGGAGTCATACCTTCTGAAGATGGCAATTCCTTGATCATAACAGATAAAAAAACAGCTGATGAGACTAATAAGCGCATAGTTGTTGCAAAAAGTGAAAATGATAAAGACAGTATAATTTTCAAAAGGCTCACCACCGAGCAATACAAAGCATATAGAGAGGAACAAAAGAAAAATGACTCTTTAAGAGCAGGTTACTATTCGATCATTCAATCAAAGCAATTGCGATGGATCAACTGCGATGAATTCATAAGAGACCCTTCTTCTACTATCACAAATTATTATGTAACAATTGCTGACAATAATATTCGAATCTTAAATGTTTTTCTGATTTTTAAACGGAATAGAGCTCTTCTTGAATTATCGGCTAAACCCAATAACATATTTCACATTAATGCCCGGTTGCCTCTCAAAGCACCAACTGAATTAATGATCATAGGCATTAAAGGTGGACAGGTATTCGCATATCACGATAAAGTAGAATTGAGTGACGGCCGCATCGACATTTCCTCATTAAAACAAACATCTTACAGCCATTTAGAAAAGAAACTAAAGGGTTTGGATTTAACTCAAATCCAATAGAGTAACAGTCGAATATTGCTTGATAGAATTCCCGAACGCACAAGTGTGCGACGCAAGAAAAGCTTCATAGTAATTCAAATGTCTGGCTCATAAATTTCCTTATCTTCACAAATAGTTGTTTAACTAACTATTTTTCTATGAGCAAGAGAATCATTAAAAAAGTTGCTGTTTTAGGAAGTGGTGTGATGGGTTCGCGGATTGCTTGTCATTTTGCAGGTATAGGCGTTCAGGTGCTGTTACTTGACATTGTACCTAATGATGCAAAAGAATCGGATAATAAAGCATTGCGGAATAAAATAGTGAATGATTCTCTGCAAGCTGCCATCAAAAGCAACCCCTCTCCCGTTTATACGAAAGACGTTGCCAAGCGCATTACCACAGGCAATTTTGATGATAACTTAAAAGATATTGCTACCTGCGATTGGGTGATTGAAGTAGTAGTTGAACGGTTAGACATTAAACAATCGTTATACGAAAAGGTAGAACAGTTTAGAAAGCCAGGAACATTAATCACTTCAAATACATCGGGGATTCCTATTCATTTGTTAAGCGAAGGCAGAAGCGACGATTTCAAAAAACATTTTTGCGGAACACATTTTTTTAATCCTCCGAGATATCTAAGATTACTGGAGATCATCCCTACTCCATCAACGGATTCTGCAATAGTTGACTTCCTGATGCATTACGGCGATTTATATTTAGGAAAGACAACTGTATTGGCGAAGGATACTCCTGCCTTCATCGCTAACCGCATTGGTGTCTACGGCATCATGGCCATATTTGGTTTACTGGATAAATTAGGAATGACGATTGATGAAGTGAATGCATTAACAGGACCAATCATTGGCCGTCCCAAATCCGCAACATTTAGAACAGCAGACGTCGTAGGTATTGATACTTTGGTAAAGGTTGCAAAAGGTGTTTATGATAACTGTCCGGATGATGAACAAAGAGCTGCCTTCCGAACTCCGGAATGGTTGAATAAAGTAGTTGAGAATAACTGGCTTGGCGATAAAACCGGACAAGGCTTTTTTAAAAAAACAAAAGGCACCGGTGGTGAAAAAGAAATTCTTACACTTGATCTGAAGAAATTAGAATATAAGCCTCGTGTAAAACCAAAATTCACTTCGGTTGATGCTGCTAAACCTGTTGATGATCTAAAGCAGCGCATTAAAATGTTAGTAGCGGCACCGGATAAAGCTGGCGAGTTTTACCGTCATTTTCATTATGGCTTGTTCTCTTACATTTCGCACCGCATTCCGGAAATAAGTGATGAAGTGTACCGTATTGATGATGCGATGATGGCAGGCTTTGGCTGGGAGATTGGAGCTTTTGAAAGCTGGGATGTGTTGGGTGTTGAAAGAACAGTGCAAGCTATGAAAGAAGGGGGTTATGCAGTGGCTCCATGGATCGACGAAATGCTTGAAGCCGGCAACAAAAGTTTTTACAAAATTGAAGGGGGAAAAACGCTGGTTTACGACCCATCTTCAAAAACATACAAACCAATACCAGGAAGCAACGAGTTTATCATCTTAAGCAATTACAGTGATAAAATTGTTTGGAAGAATGCTTCCTGTAAAGTATATGACATTGGCGACGACGTGTTAGGCATACAGTGGAATACCAAGATAGGTTCTATTGGTGGCGATGTACTGAGCGGCATTAGTAAAGCCATTGAACTTGCAGAGAAAAATTATAAAGGCTTGGTGGTTGCTAACGAAGGCGGCAACTTTAGCGCAGGTGCTAACGTAGGCATGATCTTCATGTTTGCTATTGAGCAGGAATATGATGAATTAGACTTTGCTATTCGTGCCTTTCAACAGACGATGATGCGGGTTCGGTATTCGTCTGTACCGGTAGTAGTTGCACCCCATGGTTTAGCATTAGGTGGTGCTTGTGAAATGAGTTTGCATGCAGATAAATGTTGCCCTGCTGCAGAAACATATACTGGTTTGGTTGAGCTAGGTGTAGGTTTAATTCCCGGTGGAGGTGGCACAAAAGAGTTTGTATTGAGGGCTACTGATGAAATGCACCTTGATGAACCTGAAACCATCACTTTAAAGAATCGTTTTCTTACAATAGCTACCGCTAAAGTAGCTACATCTGCACAAGAAGGATTTGAGATTGGAGTGTACAGAAAAGGCCTGGATGAAGTAGTGATCAATCAATCACGCCGGGTTATGGAAGCAAAGAAATCGGTGATTGAATTCTACGATAGTGGTTATGTTCAACCCACTCAACGTACGGATATAAAAGCTTTAGGCCGTTCTGCTTTAGGTGCATTATACTCCGGAATACACCAAATGACAACCGCTAAATATGCTACTGAACATGATGCTTTAGTGGCTAAGAAATTAGCTTATGTGATGTGTGGAGGTGACCTGAGCGAACCTACGCTTGTTAGTGAACAATACCTTTTGGATTTGGAAAGGGAAGCTTTCCTATCGCTTTGTGGTGAGAAGAAAACATTAGAGAGAATTCAAAGTGTTTTGAAGGGTGGCAAGCCGGTGAGAAATTAATTTTTCCTCACCAGACAACAACATTTGCTAATTTTTACCCTGTATGCAAAAACGCTACTTGCTTTACAGGCTTAAAACTTTGTTTTCCATTTCCATTATTTGGATCATTTTCGGCATTGTATTTTTCGAAAATCTTTTGCTGGGTATTGATCTAGGCGTAAAGGTTTCGCTTTTTCAGTTTGTAGTCACTTATACAATTGCCGGAACACTGATCTCTGCGGCACTTATATTTTATCTTAAGCCGGCCTTTACCGATAAACCATTCTGGTTGTCTGCACTGATAAAGATGGCATTAACCATCTTTCTTTTTTTTGCTATTGCCTTTATCCTATTGCTGATTTACTATGTGTTTATGTAACAGGAGTTTTGAGGCCTATATCCAAAGCTTCTTTACTAAAATTCTTGAAACCAGGACTTTCTATGTGTTTATGCTTGATATGGGCATAACTACCCTGCTGACGATATTGATACTTGAGATAACAGATAAATATGGGCCGGGTATGTTTTGGAGTGTACTAATTGGTGAATACCATAAACCTGTGATCCAAAATCGCATTTTTATATTCCTGGATATAAACGAATCGACCAGCATTGCTGAACAATTGGGCCATGAGAAATACTTTAGAATGCTACGCCGCTTTTTTGCTGACATCACCATTCCTGTTTTAGTAAATGATGGTGAGATCTATCAATACGTTGGTGATGAAATTGTATTAACGTGGCCAAATACACCTGAGAATAAACAAAAGAGCATCAAGTTTATTCGCAACACCTTTTACCTGATTGAACGCTACAAGGAACATTATATGAAACGGTATGGAAAAGTTCCCCGCTTTAAAACGGGAGTTCATGCGGGTGAAGTAACAGCCGGTTTTATTGGTGTGATAAAACGCGACCTGTTGTATTCAGGAGATACTATTAACACTGCTGCCAGAATTAGAAGTATGTGTAATGATTTGAATGAGCCTTTTATTCTATCAGAGGATTTTATGCATGATTTTAGTACGCCTCATGGCTACAACATTGATGTGATTGGAACAATTGAATTAAAAGGAAGGTCGGAACCGACAAAATTGTATGCTTTAAAATTTGAGTAATGGGAGAAGCGGAGCTAGACAGGAACAGGATCATTATTCGTTCGCACATTATTACTTACGGTAATGCTGCCGATGAAAGGCTTACTGAACGGATACGTGATGAGATTGAAACAATGTGGAATGAACCGAAAGGAATTATTGACTCAAACAACAAAGAGTATTTTATTGAGTTCAGGATAACTGCAGAACTAAAAAAAGACATTACTGAATTAGAGGTTTTACAAAATATCGATCCTCGCAACAACTACTTCCGCATTGAAGATTTTGTGCACGGTAATATTTCCTTTGTTGATGGCTTAGGCTGTAACTCCGGCTATTTCCTACTAGAAAATTTATATAAAGGCTCTACTACTGCTGCACATGAATACGGTCATACGCTAGGTCTAGATCATCCCGATAATCTCGACATAAGAGGACAAGGCATTCCCGGAATTATGTATCCAAGAGGAACTCTGGTTGATCCAAAATTTCAATACGACTCCACAATACCTGCTGGAAAAACAGGCGGCACGATGCACCCTATGTTCAGAAAAGTTTTGCCGCAGGATATTTTGAATCTAAAACTGCATCGTCTTCGTTTCAATGGTAACAAGGCTATTGTTGGAGAGTTCACCAATATCTATCATTGGGATCATCGTCAATATTCTAATGAAGCGTTTGTCAAGCCTCCTGTTCGCGGCTAATTAAATTTTTTACCGCACCATCAATTTCAGGGAAAGAAAACTGGAAACCCATTAATTCTACTTTCTTATTGCTTACTGTCGCACTCTTCAGCACTTCAATGCTCATTTCGCCTAATGCAACTTTTAAAGCAATCTCCGGAACATGGAACGTAAAGTATTTTTTTCCTGAATGGTTTGCAATGGCCTTTACAAGCTTACCGTTGCTTACAGGATGAAGCGCAACAGCATTATATACACCCTTCCAACTTTCATCTTCAATAGCATTGATGTATAACCTTACTAAATCATCAATATGTATCCAGCTTACAACCTGCTTTCCCGAACCCATCACGGTAGCCACTTTGAATCGTAATGGTTTTTTGAATTCTACAAAAGCACCGCCTTCATTACTTAACACAATTCCTGTTCTAAAAACTACCAAACGTTTATCCAAGTTTGTTACTGGCTCTATAGCTTCTTCCCATTGTTTACACGTTGAACCTAAGAAATCCCTATGCGCCGGATCCGCTTCCATAAACGGCTTGCGACTAGGTATCTTCGAATCTGGGCCATACCAGCCAATAGCAGAAGAACTTAAAACAGCCTTCACCTTGTTTGGCGTTTCGGCCAAAACTTTTACTATCAACTCACCACTCTTTACTCTGCTATCCACTATCTCCTTTTTACGTTTGGCTGTCCAACGCTTTTCAGCAACATTTGCTCCTGCCAAATGAACAATATAATCAGACTGAATTAACGCATTTCTATCAATCAACCCTTTCTCAATATCCCACCCGGCATACGATACTTTTTCCAAGTCTTTAGTTCTGGATTTATCACGGGTAAGAATGATCACATCATAATTCCTTCTGACCAATTCTTTTGTCAGCGCCTTACCTATCATTCCCGTTCCGCCAGTGATGATTACAGTTGCCATAATGAAACAACAAAGAAAAGGAAAGATAGTTTGTATAGAGAAAAACCGCTTTTGTGTAATTGCATTGCGCAACCGTTTTTCTGCATTTATCTTGAGGTTCAATTTATAAACCATGACCCCTATATTATCTACACAAGGCCTCACCAAATACTACGGCCGCATACAGGCATTGAACGGTGTTTCGTTCGATGTTCCGGAAGGAAGTGTTTTCGGAATTCTCGGTCCAAATGGAAGCGGCAAAACAACTTTGCTTAGCATCATACTGGATGTATTAAGAGCAAACAACGGCAATTTCTTATGGTTTGGGCAACCGGGTTCTCCTGAGCAACGAAAAAAGATCGGCTCTCTGCTTGAAACTCCAAACTTCTATCACTATCTATCTGCAGTAAACAATCTAAAAGTCACGCAAAGCATCAGCGGACGTGGCAATGTTTCGGATATTGATGCTGTACTAAAAAAGGTAAACCTTTATGAGCGAAGAAACAGCCGTTTCAGTACGTATAGTTTAGGTATGAAACAAAGACTTGCTATTGCTGCAGCCTTGTTAGGTAGTCCTAAAGTACTGGTATTGGATGAGCCAACAAATGGATTAGACCCGGTTGGCATTGCCGAAATACGTGAACTAATTGTTGAACTAAAAAACGCTGGTCATACTATTATTATGGCAAGCCACTTATTGGATGAAGTTGAAAAAGTATGTACCCACGTTGCTATTTTAAAAACCGGAAAGCTGATTACTACGGGAGCAGTACATGATGTATTGCAAGATGAAGATGTGGTGGAAGTAAGTGCAACTGACATCAATGCGCTTACAAACGTTTTGCAACAACTAGGGCACCGCACTAACGTAGACACTGCAAACCATACGGTGCAGATCACCCTACCTGTTGGCACAGCAAGATTGGAAGATATCAACCGCTATTGCTTTGAAAAAGGCATTGTACTGAATCATTTATTGCTGAAGAAAAAACGCCTTGAAGCAAGGTTCTTTGAATTAACTAACAACTAATAACTGCATTATGAACAACCTGATAAAAACAGAATGGCTAAAAATAAAAAACTATCGTGCCTTTTGGTGGATGACCGGTATCGTTGCCTTAACCTATCCTGGCATGAATGCGCTGTTCTACCAGATTTACAAAGAAGTAATAAACAGCAAGGATGAGAGTGGGAAAATTGTAAAAATGCTGGTAGGCAATCCATTTACCTTTCCCGAAGTATGGCATACGGTTGCCTATGCCTCTTCGATATTCGTTTTCATTCCCTCCATCGTAATTATCATGTTTATTACGAACGAATACACTTATAAAACGCACCGCCAAAATATCATTGATGGGTGGAGCCGCAACCAGTTTATGACCAGTAAGCTGATAGATGTATTGATCATCTCTATACTTGCTACTGTTGTATATTTTCTTGCAGCTTTAATCATTGGTTATGTCAATATTGATGAAAGCAATGCGGATGTTTGGGAAGGCTCGAAATACATTGGGCTGTTTTTCCTTCAAACATTCTCCCAACTTTCTATTGCTTTCCTAATAGCATTTCTAGCCCGCAAAGCATTTATTTCCCTGGGAATTTTCCTCTTCTATAAAATAATCCTTGAAAAGATACTGGTAGCACTTGCCGTTTGGAAGGTGGATGATATAGGCCGCTTCCTGCCGTTTGAAATATCCAATCGCTTGATTCCTGTACCTGCTTTCTTAGGCAGGTTTAGAGAAGAAGAATACAAACGATCACTTAATGCTATCAATGAGCATATTATTTACACCATCCTTGTTTTAGCCTTAACCTGGTTTGTTTGTTATAAGCTGAACAAGAAAAGATATCTTTGATTTGGCTTTCAATTTTTTCCAAGCAGCCTCATGGCTGCTTTTTTATTTCATTGAGGAAGAGCATCTACAATTCGTTTCATACAATATTCGATTAGTTGAATGAGAAAGGGCTTTAATTATTTTTTGTTTCAACAAAATATTTCTTTTTAAACCAATCCGTAAGGGTATGTGTTTTCGTAGTTAAAGATATCGTTACGTTAATTGAACGATTTTTCTCACCCTTTAATTATACTTCAATGGAGATCATCAAATCGAAAACCAAAGATGTGCCGCTGGTAGACCAGTTGGCCGAAAAACAAGTGTCCCGAAGAAAATTTTTCCGCTATGCTGGTATTTTCGGCGCATCAGCAGCTGTGATAGGTAGCATGGCAAGTTGTGGAAGTGACGACAGCATTACAGACGATGGTATTAACTTAGGTAGTGGCGACATAGGCGTTCTCAACTATGCCTTTGCGTTAGAACAGTTGGAAGCTGCTTTTTATACAAGGGTTGCCAGTTCTCCTTATTCAGGCATCACGCCTGCTGAAACGCAGTACATCCAGGAAATTCGCGACCATGAAATTGCCCATCGTGAGTTTTTTAGAAGAGTGTTGGGTAATAATGCCATTCAGAACTTAGAAGTAAACTTTAGCTCTATCAATTTTGGCGACAGAGCAAGTGTATTGGCTACAGCTAAAGCTTTTGAAGACTTAGGCGTATCTGCCTATAATGGTGCCGGTCAGTTGCTGACAGATCCTAACAATCTATTGATAGCTGGTAAAATTGTTTCTGTTGAAGCAAGACATGCTGCGTTAATTAGGGACCTGATCCAACCTGGTTCCTTTGCTAACAGTGAAGTAGTAGACGCTAATGGTTTGGATGTGGTTCGTACACCAGCTCAGGTACTACAGATTGCAAGTGCGTTTTTAGTATCCCGTCTAAATGCATCTAATTTACCTACCTCTTAAAATTCTGCTATTATGAATCTACATAACGTAATTACTGAAATAGAAAAAGTTGATCCCGAAGTATACGATCGTTTAGATGGCAGAAGAGATGCCATTAAAAAATTCTCTGGCTTTGCTACAAAAGCTGCCATGTTAGCTATTCCTTTTGGCCTGGGTTCTATGTTTAAGAAAGCCTATGGACAAGGCACAAATAATATTGTAAGCGTTTTAAACTTTGCACTAACGTTAGAATACCTGGAAGCTGAGTTTTATACAAGAGCAGTTGCTACACCAGGTTTAATCCCTGCGGGTGTACCTACCACTACTTTTACGTTAATCCGCGATCATGAAAATGCACACGTCGCCTTTTTAAGAACCGCCATTCAGGGTGCTGGTGGCCAGCCTGTTGCTAAACCTAACTTTGACTTTACAGGCGGTAATGGTAGCATGGCAGGGCCTTATGCAACGGTATTTACCAACTATGACACTTTGCTGGCTGTATCCCAGGCTTTTGAGGATACAGGGGTAAGGGCTTATAAAGGACAGGCTGCTGCATTAATGAGCAGTAATGAGGTGCTTACGGCTGCTTTACGTATTCATTCGGTAGAAGCAAGACATGCTGCTGCTATCAGAAGAATACGCAGAGAAAGAGGTGCTAACGTTAAACCATGGATCACAGGCAACGATGCTGGTGGCGTACCAGGTGTTGCTGCTATCTATGCAGGTGAAGAAAACACTATGCAGGCTGGGGTGCAAATCACAGGTATCGATCCTTTGGTTTCTACAGAAGATGCATCGGAAGCGTTTGATGAACCATTGACCATGCAGCAAGTGCTGTCCATTGTTGATCCATTCATTGTTTAATCCGTAATATAATAAAGAGAAAAGCCCTGCAGTTTTGCGGGGCTTTTGTTTGCCTCATCATTTCCTAACTGGAACGGTAGTTGATTAGATGCTGCCATGGATTGGATAAAGGTCATTGGATATATAGCGGCTGCCTCTACAACAATTGCTTTTTTACCTCAGGCATTGAAAACGATTAAAACAAAAGACACCAAGGCTATTTCTCTTGGAATGTATGTGCTATTCACGTTCGGCGTTCTAATGTGGCTGGTCTATGGAATTTGTAATACAGATTGGCCTATCATTATCGCAAACGCCGTCACTCTAATGTTAGCTATTGTAATACTGTTTTATAAAGTAAAATACAGGTAACCTCTTCTGGTGATTTTGAAACAACAACGACTGAACGGCTTTCAATTAAATTCCGGTTATTGATTTAATATATTAAGGCGCTGTCCCTCCTTCTTCCATCCTATCATCTTATCTCCATTTGTGATAACTATATACTCTACAGGAATAGAAATATTATACCTTAATATTTGCTGCAATACTTCTTCGCCCAAAGTTATTCCGGGCTCTTTGCATTCAATCATCATCCAAGGCAGATGTTGTTTATTATAAACCAGAATATCAAATCGTTTTTTTAAATCATTCAATTGCATTTCCTTCTCCAAAGCAATTAATGCGGAAGGATAATGCATGTTATGAATAAGATATGCCACCACGTTTTGTCGTACCCATTCTTCTTCTGTTAATGGTATCCAGCTTTTGCGTATGGTATCAAAAATGTAATGCTTGTCTCTTTCTTGTTTGATACGAAAGTTTGGCTCAGGATACTGCAATTGTATCATCGGTCAAACCTAATGATTAAATTCGTAGCCATGAAGACAAAAGAAGACATTGTAAAGAACTGGCTTCCGCGTTACACAGGACAATCTTTAGATAAGTTTGGCAAGTATGTTCTGCTTACCAACTTCAGTAATTATGTAAAGTTATTTGCCGAATGGACTGGAGCAGAAGCAGTAGGTGTAGATAAGCCAATGCAATGCGCCACGGCTGACGGTATTACCATTATCAATTTTGGTATGGGGTCGCCAACGGCTGCAACGGTTATGGATCTTTTGACAGCTATCGAACCAGAAGCGGTTCTGTTCTTAGGTAAATGCGGTGGATTAAAAAGACGTAATAAGCTTGGTGATCTGATACTTCCTATTGCTGCCATACGCGGTGAGGGTACATCGAACGATTATTTTCCAAGAGAAGTGCCGGCCCTACCAGCGTTTGCCTTGCAAAAAGCTATTTCTACAACTATTCGGGAGTATGAAGTTGATTACTGGACCGGCACGGTTTATACTACCAACCGCAGGGTTTGGGAGCATGATGAAGAGTTTAAAGAATACCTGCAAAGAGTAAGAGCTTATGCAATTGATATGGAAACAGCAACGATCTTTTCTGTAGGATTTTATAACAAAATACCAACCGGTGCCTTGCTGCTGGTAAGTGATTCACCCATGACACCCGAAGGTGTGAAGACAGAAGAAAGTGATAAGAAAGTAACGGAACAGTTTGTAGAACGTCATTTAAAGATTGGAATTGACTCTTTAAAGCAACTCATCAATGGCGGGCAAACTGTAAGGCATCTTAGATTTTAATTATTACTATGAAAAAAATACTTGCCGCATTTGTGGTTTTGATAGTGCTTACTTCATCAACCTGCAATAAAGCAGAACAAAGTAAAACATGCTTTAAAGGACGGCTGGAAATTAAGGGCATTTGCATGAATTATACTTTCACTTTGCTGGAAGGTGACACATCGGTTGTGAAAGTAGTTTCCCAATGGACTAATGAAGACAACGGCAAGAAATACAAAAACGCATTCGCATTAGCCAATCCATGCAGCTTTGCCGATTTGAAAGAAGGCCAGGAGTTTTATTTTACCATTGAGCAAGATCCAAAAAGAGATTGTGCTGTTTGCGAAGCCTATTATCCTGTACCACCTGTAAAGAATAACATTAAAGTAGTTGCTGCCTGTCCTTAATGATTTCCTTGCTCGACATACAAAACTTATCCGTTGACTTCGTTAATGAAAGCGGAACAACTGCGGCAGTAAGAGGCATTTCGCTTCAGGTGAACCGCGGTGAGATTGTTGCAATCGTTGGCGAATCCGGTTCAGGGAAATCGGTAACCTCGCTTTCTGTTTTGCAATTGCTTCCTAGTCCGCCCGCACAATACAAAGGCTCGATATTCTTTTCAGAAGATGGGAAAAGCACTGTAAACCTTTTAGATGTTACATCGCAACAAATTCAAACTATCCGGGGCAATCAGATAGCTATGATCTTCCAGGAGCCAATGACATCTCTTAATCCTGTGATCAGTTGCGGTAAACAGGTGATGGAGGCCTTATTGGTGCATAAGAAAATCTCTAAGACAGAAGCTAAAAAACAAACAATTGGGTAGTTTGAAAAAGTAAAACTGCCCAGTCCTGAAGTAATGTTTAACCGCTACCCACACCAGCTAAGCGGTGGGCAAAAACAAAGAGTAATGATCGCGATGGCTATGTGTTGTCAGCCTTCTTTACTTATCTGCGATGAACCAACGACAGCATTAGATGTAACGGTACAAAAAACCATTCTAGAGCTGATCAAAGAACTACAGCAACTGCAGAACATGGGAGTGATCTTCATTACACACGATTTAGGCGTTGTTGCAGAAATAGCAGACAGGGTAGCTATCATGTACAAGGGAGAGATCGTTGAGCAAGGCGATAAGCGATCCATTTTTGACAATGCACAACATCCTTATACAAAAGCATTAATTGCCTGTAGGCCAGCCCTGCATCCAAAAGGTGAAAAGCTTCCTGTGGTAAGCGATTTTCTGAATAAAAAAGAAGGCGAAACTGAAATTAGAAAGCCTCCTTCACGACAAGCAAATGTGTACAGCGAAGTATTGATGAATGTGGAGAAACTCCGGGTACAATTTCCAGCTAAAACAAATATCCTGGGCAAAGCTTTAAGCTATAATACGGCTGTTGACGATGTTTCTTTCCAAATATTAAAAGGTGAGACATTGGGGCTCGTTGGCGAATCGGGTTGCGGAAAAACGACTTTGGAAAGAACTTTATTAAGATTGATCGAGCCAACATCAGGTAAGATCATTTATGATGGAAACGACATAACACAATTAGACAAAGAACAAGTAAAAGCATTGCGGAAAAATGTGCAGCTCATTTTCCAGGATCCTTATTCTTCTCTAAACCAACGGCTAACAATTGGTACGGCCCTTGAAGAACCAATGAAGGTAGCAGGTGTTGAATCATCAGCAAAAAAGCGAAGAGACCGTGCTGCTGAATTGTTAGAAAAAGTAAACCTTTCGCCTGCTATGCTCAGGCGTTACCCACATGAATTCTCCGGCGGGCAAAGACAACGTATTGTTATTGCAAGAGCATTGGGGCTTAACCCAAATTTTATTGTGTGCGATGAATCGGTTTCGGCATTGGATGTAAGTGTGCAGGCGCAGGTGCTTAACTTATTGAATGAATTAAAAAAAGATCTTGGCCTTACACTGCTTTTTATATCACATGATCTTTCTGTTGTTCGTTATATGAGCGATCGCATTATGGTAATGAACAAAGGTCAAATAATAGAAAGCGGCCGTGCAGAAGACATTTACTTACGGCCGCAGTCTGATTATACGAAAAAGCTATTATCGTCTATACCTAAAATCGTTCCCCAAGCATAGCATCCATAAAATTGTAATCTTTTCCGGAGTAGAAATAAGCTGCACTTTTTCTCTTCTCATACAATAGTTTCTTAAGCTCTTTCTGAAACTGTTCTTTTTCGGTTTTCTCTTTATCCAGTTTGGTATCAGTTAAAGAGGTAAAATCAAGGTTGGCAATCTCATCTTCTTTTACTTCAAACTCAAACGCCTTACCATCCGCTGGTATCAAACCAACTGTGCCTATCTTCCATGCAGCATCATCCTTTCTTGATTTGTACCTGAAGAAATAAACAAACCCGTTGCGTCCTTTATATTGCAACGGCAGTTTATCTGCATACACCATTGTGTCCGGCTGATTGTAACCACCATTTCGGGAAAGCAACTTGCTCTTAGCTAAATCTGTAATGTTGAACTTAGACAAGGGATAATGCTTCTGCAGATCATAAGTCTCGAGGTCTGAATACAAGTCATAACGGTATTCATCTAACCCGGCATAGTATTTCAACAGCGTATCAGGCACGGCTTTTTTATTTCGCAATAACAGCAATGCAGTGTTATACTTTAACTGTTTGTCGTTGCTGCTTAAAAACTGATTGAGCAATTGAGGAACAGCAGGGTTTTGGTCCCAGAAAGGGAGAAGCAGGCGTGCATAGAAGCTTAGTAAATTATTACCGCCATCTTTTGTAATTCTGGGCCTGTAGTAATCCTGGTAAATAGAGTTTTTGTCGTCTTCTTCATCCACCTGTGCTTTGTTAATGGCTTTATTCTTTTCGCTGATCTGTTGCTTCTTCCAGGCTTGCTTTGCTTCAATTAAGAACTTTGAAAAATACATTTCATAATCCTTTTGCTGCAACAGGTTGCTGTCTATCAGCTCTGCCATCAGGTACATTACCGGCCATTCATAATCTTCCAGGTTGATCAAAGGCAAAATGTCTTTGAAAATAGTTGCAGTAAGTTTTGTTGAGTCGTATAGGTTATCAAGGAAAGAACTCGAATAACCAGGGCTGTCAAATGTACCACCAGTAGTATCCACAGTCGTCACTGCATCATAAGAGTTAGTGCTGTAATCTTCAACATTTAATACCGGAGGTTCATTTAAAAGTATGTCCTTGAACACACTGTAAGCATAAGCGTTTTTATGCTTTAGTAAAGATCTCAACGCAGCGTATTGAAGCTGCAAGGTATCACCGGCCGCATAATAAATATCTTTTAAATAGTCAGCAGATGGTTTGGTAGGCATTAGGCCAAGTTTGGAAACAAAACTATTCTTAGTGTCCAGGTATTTCTTTTCCTTCCAGGTAAGCGATTGAATTGCCTTTTTCATCTGCGGAAAATCTGTCGAATCCATTTTTACAGAAGCAATATTGTACACTGCTTTCTTACGTAGCAAAGTATCCTTGCTAAAGAAATCACCAAACCAAACACTCGATTTTTTTGAATAAGGATCAACGCCTTTTACCGTATCAGCCGGTTGAAACGATGTATAGAACTGGGTAAGAAAAGCACTTGGTGCTGAGATGGTATCAATTTGTGTGGTAAGGCTGGTGTATACACCATCTTTGTAAAAATACCTGACCCAGAATGCACGACTGCTGTTTTTATTGCCCGTAACATAATCCCACACCTTTGTTTTATTTGGCAATTCGGTAAGCGTATGTCTGTGAAATACCCATTCCTTTTCCCATTTATCATTGTTGGTAGTATCTCCAAAAGCAGTTGTATCAGTGTCGTAATAATATCTTCCTTCCTTGCTGAAGGAGATATAAATTTTTTCTCCTGTAGAGTCGCTTTGTACCAATTTACTTCTCACTGTGCCGCTCTCTGCTAATGAGTCTTCTCCCCTTTCAGCATAGATATCTGCCGGGGTCATTTCCATCTTTTTCTTTTTTTCTAAAGGCAAAGGTGATAAAACCGTAAAGTATAAACTGGTGTCTGTATATTTTTCTGCTTTGGTGTAATTAAAAGGCTTAATGGCAAATGAGTTGATGAACTTTGCCATAGCAGGATGTTCTTTTTTACTATTGGTCATTACCGTATAATAGTGTGGACCTTTTATCAGGAATTTTACAAGCGATACAGAACCATCCTTGTGCTTATACTTTGCATCCAAGGCAGGATAACCTTTATACAATGATTTTTTCTGACTTACCTGTTTATCAATGAAATCAGATGATGCGAAGCTTTCTTCCATCAGGTTCAGATCAAAACTATCTTCTTCTACAAACTGGTAGTTGTGCACATCTGTTCTTAAAACGCTGTAAACCGTTTCCGTCTCTTTATCGTAAGAAGAAAACTGCCAGTTAGCCGCTTTGATCTCCATTGGCTGATGAGGCATCTCTACTTCAAAACCTCCGGCTAATGGGCTATAGGTTTTCCACTCTTTCTTATAAGGCTTCAATTCTATACTATTAAAAAACTGATCGGCTTCTTTTCCTTCTTTCACATACTCACCATTACCGCTCATTTTAAAAAGAATCACTTCATAAGGTGTAACAAAAATGTTATAGCGTTGATAATCGCCGCGTCGTGTTCTGTTAGTTACATCAAAACCTTTGTATCCGTTACGGGTAATTTCTTTTTTACTTAAAAGCTTGCCGGGAATATTCTCATACAAAAGGCTATCTACTTTTTTATAAACTATATCGCTATTATGGCCCCACATGGTAGCATTGGTTTGCAAACGGGTTACCACGTAATAGCTGCCATTTGCCATGTCGGCATATTGCTGCTGGGCTACCAGCCCCATATCAGGCATAAAGGAATAAAACTGCCCCGGCAGACTTAAAGAAAACAGGCTATCGGCGGAAGTAGTTTTAGCAAATTGCACAGGCACACGTACTTTCTCCACAGCATCTTTATGATGACTGTCCCGCTCACCCATTTTTATAGGCCTTAGTTTATAACCCATTCTTCGCAGCATTTCAATCACACCTCTCTGCCCTGGCAAATGTGCAGCCCCAACACCTACAAAAAGAGTTTGTTTTGTTTTTAGGATAGAATCAATAGATGCAGCCTGTATCTCGTTTCGCTTATAAAGAAATTTCTCATCAAATGCTGCTGAGTAACTGTTAACCTGGTTGATGGTATCTAAAAGATCAAGATTACCGGTGCGATAGGCTTCCTGTAATTTGCCGGTGGAGA